>Ga0307478_10000015_pt1 | contig 270892 bp, 247 predicted proteins | sample atmos_gasesECM4C_2_FD_203713 | JGI IMG/M metagenome (GOLD analysis project Ga0307478, IMG submission 203713) | Hardwood forest soil microbial communities from Morgan-Monroe State Forest, Indiana, United States - atmos_gasesECM4C_05 | ecosystem: Environmental > Terrestrial > Soil > Temperate...
GCTCCCGATGACCGAGCCGCCGTTCGCTTAGCTCACCCGTGTCCGTGTCCACGAAAGCAATTTGCTGCAAGCTCGGATGATAGTCACAACCTATAATCAGCATGTTCGGCTCCTTTCCTCCGAGCCTTTGGTTGGTTTGCGCCTCCAAAGTTTACTCGGGCCTGGGAGCCGACATTGTTTATGGAATCATTACACTCATTTGTGTCATCAGATGGGCGCCCAGAATATTCAAGTTTGAGTTTTTCGCACGAGGCGGTATCAACTTCTTCCATCTCCTCGGGACGCTGCCCGTCTCTCCGACGCTAAAGTGCTGTCCTGCTTCCGCTTCCAACCGTTACCTAGGTCATCTTGGTCAACGTTACGATTCGGTTCATGATACGGAGAGCTTGGAGGAAAAACTCCTCCCAGGAAACTTCTGCGATGAATATCGACGACCTGCTGCGCATTGCGACGGAACGGCGCGCTTCTGACCTGCATTTGAAGGTAGGAAACTATCCTCACCTGCGCATTGACGGCGAACTGGTGCCGTTGACCGAACAACCTCGCGTAACCGCGGAAGACATGCTGACCATGGCGTTCAGCATGATGTCAGCACGGCAGAAGCAAAAGTTCAAAGAGACAACGGAAATCGATATGGCCTACGGCGTGGCCGGACTGGGCCGCTTCCGTGTGAATATCTTCCAGCAGCGTGGCAACGTGGGACTGGTGCTGCGCGTGATCCCCACCAAGATTCGCGCACTCGATGAGCTGTTCTTGCCGAAGGTTGTGGAACAGATTTGCGAAATGCCGCGCGGCCTCGTGCTGGTGACGGGCGTGACCGGTTCTGGTAAATCGACGACGCTGGCGGCCATGGTGGATCGCGTGAACTCCAGCCGCGCCGAACACATCATCACCATCGAAGATCCCATCGAATTTCTGCACCGCGACAAGAAGGGCTATGTCAACCAGCGCGAAATCCAGGTGGACACGCCTTCGTTCAGCGCGGCGTTGCGCGCCTCGCTTCGTCAGGATCCGGATGTGATTCTGGTCGGCGAAATGCGAGATCTGGAAACGATCTCGACCGCGCTTCACGCTGCCGAAACCGGCCACATGGTTTTCTCCACATTGCACACGCTGGATGCGGTGGAAACGGTCAACCGCATCATTTCCATCTTCCCGCCGCCGGAGCAAAAACAGATCCGCTTGCAGTTGGCCGCGGTTTTGCGTGCAATCGTCAGCCAGCGTCTGGTACGGCGCTGCGACTCCGAGGGCCGGGTGCCAGCAGTCGAGGTCATGATCAACACCGCATTCATCAGAGAGTGCATTCTCGTGCCGGAAAAGACGCGCTCCATTCGTGACGCCATCGCGGCCGGCACATCGCAATATGGTATGCAGACCTTCGACCAGTCTTTGTGGGATCTATTCCAGGCCGGACTGGTCAACTACGAAACCGCGCTGGAGAACGCCTCCAACGCCGACGACTTTAAGCTGCGAATGCAGGGCATCGCGTCGACCGCGGATATTTCCCGGCAGTCGATGCAGTCTGCAGGATTTGGACGATAAAAAACGGCTTCCGGCCTCCGGCTGACCGAAAAGTTGATTTTCCGGATGCCGGACGCCGAATTCCGATCACGCCATAGTTTCTTCCTTCCCACCAACAATTAGGTTTATCGTTAGCGGATATGGCATTCCCGCGGCCCAAGAAGAAGTTCTATTCCGAAGACGAATTGTACGAGTATGCCGTGGGTGCGCTGGCGCGTCGCATGCGCACGGTTGCGGAGCTAAAGCGGTTACTGCGCATGAGAGTGGAAGACGCCGAATCCGAGTACGGAAAAACTCTGGTCGAATTGATCATCCGGCGATTGAAGGACCGCGGCTACCTGAACGATTCGCAGTATGCCGCCTATTTCTCCTCGTTGCGAAGGGACAATCAGAAGTTCGGCAGGCGGCGCGTGATTACCGATCTTAAGGTAAAAGGCATCCACAACGAAGTGATCGACAAAGCCGTGGACGCGGCTTTTGAAGGCGTAAGCGAAGAAAAGCAGGCCCGCGAATTTCTACGGCGGAAACGCCTGGTGAAACCCAAAGATCAGAAAGAGACGGCACGCATCTTCCGCCAACTGGCGCGGGGCGGCTTTGGCACTAAAACCATCTTCACTATCCTGAAGAAATGGGACGTGGATGACGAAACCTTAAACGAATTGGAAAGTGAGATAGCGTGAGCTGTTCACGCGGGAACGCACCATCGATTCTCGGCCGAAAGCTTTTGACGTTGAAGAAAGGAAAACGCACTTGGCAAGAGACATTTCGATGATGCATACTCCAATATCGTCCCCACACCGTTTCTCAAGGAGAGTCTTATGAATTTCCATTTGAAGACGATTCTCGCAGCAATGTTGCTAAGCGCAGTGCCCGTCGCTCTGGCTCAAGACGCAGCTACAGATGTGAAAAAGGGCACTGAGGATACTGGCAAAGACACTAAGAAAGTCGCCACAAAGACTGCGCATGGCACCGAGAAAGCTGCCGACAAAACAGCCGATGCGACCAAGACCGCAGCCAAGGACACCGGACACGCCACCAAGAAAGCCGCTACCACGGTTGGCAAAGATACAGAGAAAGCCGCCGACAAGACCGGTCACGAAACTAAAGTGGTAGCCAAAGACACCGCGAAAGATACTGAGAAAGCCGCGGATAAAACAGGCAGCGGCCTAAAGAAGGCCACCAAGGCTACGGGGCACGGCATAAAAAAGGCGGGAGAGAAAACTGAAGACGCGGTGAAGTAGCCTGAGAATTTTGGAAGCTCTGAGGGCAGTCCGCTGTTAAGCGGTGGGCTGCCCACATAATCAGCTTTATCCCGCCTTGCGGTTCTCGCCCAACACTTCATCCAGCGCATCTGCCAATAGATGCGCCCGCTTCTGGTAATCGGTTGCCCCGCTGTCCTGCTTGCGCTTTAAAAGATGGTACTCATCGGCGATGTTCAATGCCGCCAGAACAGCCAGCCGGGCTGTGTCAATCGTATTGGTGGCCTCGGCTACCGCCCGCATCTTCGAGTCCACGTACTCCGCCAGCTTCAAAATGTATTCCGGATCCGAACCACGCAGGTTATACGCCTGATCGAAGATCTCGACGCGCACGCTGCTGTTTTGTGCATCCTTCAATGATGAATCCTTAGTAGCAGTAACCATCGCTGTCCCGCTCCTGAAAGTTTTCGGCGCCGCGAACAGTCTAACTCGCGCGTTCCTCGGCGATCGAGTCGATCTGCTCGAGCATCTTCTCTACGCGGACGCGAATCTCCTCCCGCTCTTTGCGCAGCTGCACCGTCTCTCGCCGCAACCCGACCAACTGTTCGTCGCGCTCCTCAAGTTGCTGCCGTACCCGCTGGGCATCGCGCTCGGCCGCGTCCTGGGCCTTCCGCGCCGCCTTGTACATCTCGATAGTGCGGTAAATTTTCTCTTCCAGCGCCTGAAAATCATCCACTGGAACCTGCTCCGTTACCTGCTCCGTCGCGTTCAAAGCCATGATTGCACTCATCCCTGAAAGAATTTCAAACTTTACGGAAGTATACTCTACAAACTTGAGGATGGAGCATGGCCTGTTGGTTGCATTTGTAGCCTTGCTATCGCGGTTTCGCTATAATGCCCGCATGAAACAGCTAAACCTACCCTCGCTGGCCACTTTTGTGGCGCTGATTCTTTTCTCTCTCCCGAGCGCAGCCAAGACCAAGGTCGAAGTCAAGGACATGCAGGGCAAGGCGGTCGGTACGATTCTTTTGTGGAAGCAGGGATCAGGGGTCGGCCTCCAGCTTCACCTTCACGATCTGCCGCCGGGCGAGCACGCCATACACTTTCATCAGAACCCGAAATGCGATCCCCCGGATTTCAAGTCGGCGGGACCGCATTTCAACCCTGGAGGCAAGAAGCACGGATTCGAAAATCCCGAGGGTCACCACGCCGGGGACATGCTGAACTTTATTGTGGGAGCGACGGGCAAGGCCGATGCGAAGGTGGAAGATAAAGACGTAACCCTTGCCGACGGGCCAAACTCGCTCTTCAGCAACGGTGGCACCGCCATCATCATCCACGCCAAAGCCGACGACTACAAGACCGATCCCTCGGGCAATTCCGGTGACCGCATCGCCTGCGGGGTGGTCGCGAAGTAGTTCGATGAGTCGAAGGACAGCTCGCAGGATAGCTTGGCTTCATCCCCGAAGGTATTGGCTTGAGCAGAGATTAGTTCCGCGCTCGTAACTTGCCCAACCGCTCCGCCGCCGCATCCAGCGTCTCTGACTTCTTACAGAATGCAAAACGCACCTGCCGCTCTCCGTCTCGCGGATTGCGATAAAAACTCGATCCCGGCACCGCCGCCACACCAATCTCTTTCACAAGATAGCGCACGAACTCCACATCGTCGTCGAAACCAAACGCCGAAATGTCCGTCATTACGTAATACGCTCCTCGCGGAGGAAAGCAGCGAAACCCGGCTGTCTCGAGCACTGGAATCAAATGATCACGCCGCACGCGGTATCCTTCGGCCAGCTTCGCATAATATTCCGCCGGCAAACTCAAGGCCGCCGCTCCTGCTTCCTGCAGCGGCGCCGGAGCACCAACCGTCAGAAAGTCGTGCACCTTCCGGATCGCATTCGTGATCTTCTCCGGCCCAACGGCCCAGCCCACGCGCCATCCCGTCACGCTATAGGTTTTCGACATGCCGTTGATTGTCACGGTGCGCTCGCGCATACCCTCGAGCGACGCCATCGAAATGTGTTCGGTACCATCGTACAAAATATGTTCGTAAATCTCATCCGTGATGGCCAGCACGTCGAACTCAACGCAGAGATCGCGAATCAACTCCAGTTCGGCGCGCGTGAACACTTTGCCAGTAGGATTGTTGGGTGTATTAAGAATGATGGCCTTGGTGTGCTTATCAAACGCCGCGCGCAACTCCTTCTCATCAAAGGTCCACTCCCGACCGTCGCGGGCCGGCGGACGCAGCTTTACGAATCGCGGCCTCGCACCGCTCAGCACTGAATCCGGCCCGTAATTTTCATAAAAGGGCTCGAAAATCACCACCTCATTGCCGGCATTGCATACGGCCAGCAGGGTCGAGATCATCGCCTCAGTCGAGCCGCAGCACACCGTAATTTCTTTTTCCGGATCGACTGTAATGCCTTGCCACACGCCCATCTGCCGTGCTATCGCATTCCGCAGGTTCTTCGCGCCCCACGTGATTGCATACTGATTCACATCGCCCTCAATCGCCGCCCGGGCTGCCTGCTTGATTTCCGCCGGAGCCGCAAAATCCGGAAAGCCCTGCGCCAAATTCACCGCCCCGTAGAGCATCGCCTGCCGCGTCATCTCCCGGATCACTGACTCGGTAAAGTGCTCGACCTTATCGCTGAGAAATTGCTTCTGCTGCATCGCTGGATGAGCATTCTGTTGAGAAGTAATTGCGTCCGCCATAGCGGCAGATTAGCACAGGGCTGAAACGCGGGCGAATCCGGCTGAATGCTAAAATCGATGTCTAATCCCCATGCTGACTGGTTCGCAAATCCGCCGCAAGTTTCTCGACTTCTTTGTGCAGAAGGGGCACAAGGAGGTGCATTCGTCGTCGCTGGTGCCGGCGAACGATCCCACGCTGCTGTTCACCAACGCGGGGATGAACCAGTTCAAGGACATTTTCCTGGGATTGGAAAAGCGCGATTACTCGCGCGCCACCACTTCGCAGAAGTGCGTGCGCGCCGGCGGCAAGCACAACGATTTAGAGAACGTGGGCTTTACCAACCGGCATCACACGTTTTTTGAGATGCTGGGCAATTTTTCCTTTGGCGATTACTTCAAGAAAGATGCCATCGCTTACGCCTGGGAGTTGATTACTTCGCCGGAGTGGTTCGGGATTGCGAAGGATAAGCTTTACGTCACCGTCTTTAACGGCGAAGGCGGCATCCCGCGCGACATCGAAGCCTACGACCTGTGGGCCGGGCAAGGCGTGCCCAAAGATCGCATCTTTGAGATGGGCCTCAAAGATAATTTCTGGCAGATGGGCGACACCGGCCCCTGCGGTCCGTGCAGCGAGATTCATTACGACATGGGCCCGGCTGCGTCGGAGCAGGGACACACGGATTGCGCATTCACTTGCGACTGCGGCCGGTACGTCGAGCTTTGGAATCTGGTGTTCATGCAGTTCGACCGTGATGCGAGCGGGAAACTGAATCCGCTGCCCAAGCCGTCGATTGATACGGGGATGGGGTTGGAGCGGGTGGCGGCCGTGCTGCAGGGAGTGATTTCGAATTATGAGACGGATCTGTTTACGCCGCTGATTGACCGAACCACTGAACTCATCGGAATGAATCTTCCTGATTCAATACTGCAAGTTGGGCAGGAAATCCACAACAAGAAGATTGCCGCCTCTCGTCGTGTCATCGCCGACCACTCCCGTGCTGCGACGTTTCTAATTTCCGATGGAGTCCTACCATCGAACGAAGGCCGTGGCTATGTGCTGCGTAAAATAATTCGGCGAGCGTTCGACCACGGAAGAATGCTGGGAGTGAAACACCCATTCCTCCACCAGATGGTTTTTACGGTGCGTGATGTAATGCAAGTCGCGTATCCGGAACTCAGAGAATCGGCTGAACACATCTCAAAGGTAGTTCTGGCAGAGGAGACAAAATTCATACACACGCTCAATGAAGGTCTAGCACGCCTGGATGAAGCATTAGCGCGCTCGAATTCAATATTGGAGGCTGGCCTGAGTAGCGGAGAGGAGGCATTCAAGCTTTACGATACCTATGGTCTGCGAAGAGATTTCATTGAGGACTATTACCGGGACCGCGGCGTCGTCTTCGATGCCGCCGGCTTTGATCGAGCGATGGATGAACAGAAGTTGCGCGCTCGCGCCTCCTGGAAGGGCGCGGCCAAGCAGACTGCTAATCCTGCCTACCAGCAACTTCCGAAATCAATGTTCGAAGGGTACCGTCAGACTCGCTCGGACGGCTGCGAGGTGCTGGCCATCATCCATAACGGGCAGGGTGCGCAGGAACTTAAGGCTGGCGATTCCGGCGAGATCATTCTCGATCACACGCCGTTCTATGCAGAGTCTGGCGGGCAGGTCGGCGACAAGGGATGGTTTTACTCGGACGATCACAATACTATCTTTGCCGACGTGACGGGATGTTATTCGCCGATTCAAGGCGTGCGGGCGCATCAGGTTGTTGCTAAACAGACTCTGCGCGTGGGTGACAAAGTGGATGCCGTCGTCAACGCTGACATCCGTCGATCGACCATGCGAAATCACACGGCTACGCATCTGCTGCATGCCGGGCTGAGAGAAGTTTTGGGCAAGCATGTGAAGCAGGCGGGGTCGCTGGTGGCGCCGAATCATCTGCGCTTTGATTTTTCGCACTTCACCGCGGTGGAAGATGAAGAAATGCAAGATATTGAAGACATCATCAATAAAGAAGTTCTGCGCAACCAGATCGTCGAGACTATTACGGATGTCCCTATTGAAGAGGCCATCAACCAGTATCATGCGATGGCCCTCTTCGGCGAAAAGTATGGCGACAAGGTGCGTGTGGTGCGGATTGGCGACTTCTCGACTGAACTTTGCGGTGGCACGCACACGGGCGCGACCGGCGAGATTGGGCTGATCAAGATTCTGAAGGAAGGCAGTGTGTCGTCGGGCGTGCGGAGGGTGGAAGCCGTTACGGGCCTGGGATCGCTGGCGCACTTCCGCACGGATCACGAACTGGAAAAGGTAGTGTCGGCTTTCGCTAATCCCACCCTTACGCAAAAGCCGCGCAAGGATGGGGCACCCTCTGCCGATGAACTTTCCGCCCACGCCGAAACGGTGTCTCCGGCCGAGACTTTGAAGGGTGAACTCGACAAAAAGGATTCGGAAATCAAGCGTCTGACCCGGGAACTGGACCAGGTGCGGATGAAGTCAGCTTCGTCGAGTACAGCGAACATCGGCGATCAAATCAAACATGTAAAGGGCGTAAAGGTGCTTGCGCATCGCGTGGACAACTTAGAGCGCGGCCAACTGCGCACGCTGGTCGATCAACTTCGCGACAAGATCGGCTCGGGCGTGGTGGTACTGGGATCGGCCTCCAACGGCAACGTGTCTCTGATCGTGGGCGTCACCAAAGATCTCACCAGCCGGGTTCAGGCGGGCAAGGTGATCGGCCCGGTGGCACAGAGAGTTGGCGGGAAAGGGGGAGGTCGTCCCGACCTGGCCGAAGCCGGCGGAAAAGACGCTGCAGCACTGGATTCCGCCCTGGACGGTGCTTACGCCGTCGTGGAGTCTCTATTGACATGAGCGAACGACATGAGCGAAAACGCTAATCCTCTCGATGATCGCCTGCGATTTATCAAGCACAAAGGCCACGCCATTTACTTGGTGGATCTCAGGTATTGCACGCCGAAGGAGTTGCTGGTTCTGCTCGAAATGGTGCGCGCCGATGTCGCGCGGCAAGCGCCAGGATCATTGCTGACGTTGGCCGACTTTACCGGAGCGCAAATCGACAAGACAGTGGCTACGCGAATGAAAGAAGTTCTCGCTCTCGATCGGCCGTTTGTGAAGCGCGCTGCCTGGGTGGGCGCGGAAAGTCTGCCGCACGTCTTCCAGGAACACTTCAAGAATTTTTCTCAGCGTGATTTTCCCACCTTCGAGACGCGGGAAGAAGCGATGGACTGGCTGGTGAGCGAATAGCTCAGGCCAAGCTTAGTAGACGCCCTCGTTGACATAGCTATCTCAAATAGCTATTATCGGGACATGCAAGTCAGTGTAGCCGACGCCAAGAACAAACTGCCGGAACTAATTAAGGCGGTGGAGCAGGGCGAACCGGTCACCATCTGCCGCCGGGGAGTGCCGGTCGTCGACCTCGTGCGCACGAAGAAGCCTACCGGCAAGAAACGAAAGCTCGGGACTCTGCGGGGGCAGATCAAAATTCATGATCCCAATTGGTGGAAGCCCATGACAGATAAGGAAGTGGAAGACTTCATTGAAGGGCGTTGACGGCCGGCTTCTTCTCGATACCGCCGTGCTGATTTACGCTGTGGCGTCTCCGGAGCAACTCAGCCAACGTGTTGAGGCGGCATTGCAGGACGAGATGATTAACCTCGAGTTAAGCGCAGTCTCACTGACCGAGATTGCGATCAAGAGCAGAGTTGGCAAGCTGACGCTTTCTGCCGAGGTGGTCCGCCGGGCGCTGGATGAACTGGGGATCCGCATCGCCCCTTACACTGCGGACCATGCCTTTCGTTTGTTCGAACTTCCGCTTCATCATCGCGATCCCTTTGACCGGCAGATCATCGCTCAGGCACTGGTTGAGAAAATCCCTATCGTGACGCCAGACCGGGAATTCGTACGCTACGAAGGGCTGAGAGTTATCTGGTAAGGGACTGATGCAAGGCACAGAGACGCCCCGCCAAGTTTCGCAGGTGTCCAGTTACAAGGTCGCTCAATCACGCATTCGCGTCCTTTAACTTCTCCACCTCAGCGTAACCGGCCCGGGCAGCGGATGCTTCATCGCGTCCCCCGTCCGCTTTGCCTCGAGATGCGCGGCCTTCAACTGGAAATACCATTTCGCGGGGCGGTCGGCATCATCGATCAGCATGAGATGCGGATTGTGTTTCAGGCCTTCGGCTTGCAGTTCCATGGTGTGGCGATCCTGCTCGACGAACTTGGCGAAGACAAATTTGAGCAATTCGGGGCCGAAGGGCAACCAGCGAAAAATGTTCCAGGCGGCAACTACGTCGATGCGGCATTGGTTGCGCGTAATCGGAGTGACGGTGGTGAGCGAAGAAAACCAGTACTTCCCTGCGCGGATGACTTCGCGGCGCAGGTTTGGCAGAACGAAATCAATTGTGGTGGTAATGGAATCGGCGTCGGCGTATAGGCGCAGCAGCTTGTAGGGCGCGGAGTTTGAGCTGGGCGCGTGCGCGCTCATGCGAAAACCATTTGGAATGGGCTCGAAATTCTTGTGTTTCTCGTGGATGCTGTGGCGGCTGCGCCACCACCATGCCTGATGCACAAACGGTCCGTGCGCCGGATCCATCAGGCCGATAATGCCGTGATCGATGCTAACCGGCATGTCGGCGGTAAGGTACGCGAGCTTGTATTTGTCTGAGAACTTTTCAACCTGCGGAGCGTCCTCCGGCGCCTCGGCGGGCTTGGTGAATCCCGCCCCAGGGGCAGGAGGGTCGGGCACATACACCCACACGAAACCATCCTGCTCCTCGCAGGGATAGCTGCCAGCGTAGATGCGGTCGACCTTCAAATTCTGATCGGCGGTGAGCGAGGGGATCAGTTCGCACTGGCCGTTATGAACGTCGAACTGCCAGCCATGATAGGAGCACTCTAGATTTTCTCCGTCAAATTTGCCGCAATGCAGCGGCATTCCACGATGCGGGCATGCATCGCGCAGCGCGAAGGGACGCCCCTCGCGATCGCGTCCGATAACCAGCGGAATCTCGAGCAGCATGGCCTGATGGAGTTGGTTCCGATGCACGCGATCGGCAGGCAACGCGCGATACCAGAAGCCGGTGAGCATGAGCGAGTCCGGAGCCTGGCGTTGAGGAGAGTCGAGTTCGGGCATGAAGAAGAAATCGCCGCTGGCTGATTTTTTGGCTTATCGATTGAACTCCATATGCTAGCATTCGCTGGACTTTTCAGCCGGTACTGATAAAGGAAGGGAGCCAGACGCGCGATTTTTGGCGTCGCAAGAAACGCGACCCTTCGGCAAGCTCAGGGCAGGTTTCGTCGCGCGGCTCACCCAGATCCCCTTCGGCAACCTCAGGGCGGGCTCTCACGGCGCAAAGAACGCTTGTCGGGATGACAATGAGGAAATCTCCATGGAGTTTATTGGTCATTTTCGCAGGCTGACCCCGGTGCAGCGCAATACCTTCATCGCCTGCTTTCTGGGCTGGTCACTCGACGCCTTCGATTTCTTTATCCTGACCTTTTGTGTCAGCGCCATCGCGACTCAATTCCAGGCTAAGGTTTCCGCGGTGGCGGAGGCGATTTTCCTGACGCTCGCGATGCGTCCAGTGGGCGCGTTTTTATTCGGGGTAGTCGCCGACCGCTACGGCCGGCGTCTTACGCTGATGGTCGACATCATCGCGTACTCGGTCTTTGAACTGGCGTCGGCCTTCGCTCCTTCGTTGAAGGTACTGCTCATCATGCGGGCATTGTTTGGAATCGCTATGGGAGGAGAGTGGGGCGTTGGCGCTGCGCTGGCCTTTGAAACGTTGCCGGCGGAGGGCCGCGGGTTTTTCTCGGGACTCTTACAGGAAGGTTACGCGGTTGGCTACCTGGTGGCGGCGCTGGTTTACCGTACCGTCTTCCCGTTTGTCGGTTGGCGCGGGATGTTCATCGTCGGGGCACTCCCGGCATTTCTGGTCATCTACATTCGCACCAAAGTAGACGAATCTCCGGCCTGGCTGCAAGGTAGGGTAGCAAGAGAGACTGAAAGCCGCCCGGGCAAAAACAGCCTAACTTATGTGAGCACGTTTATTTTTCTAGTTGTGCTTATGTTTGCGTTTAACTCGTTCAGCCACGGGACACAAGATCTTTATCCGACGTTTCTGCAGAAAGACCATCACTTTACGCCGCAGACAGTGGGTTTGATCGCTATCATCGCGAATGTTGGCGCGCTGCTGGGCGGAATTGTTTTCGGGACGTGGTCGGAGAAGATCGGCCGGCGGCGAGCGATCGTGATCGCCGCGCTGCTGGCGATTCCGATGACGCGGTTATGGGCTTATTCTCATAGCGTACCGATGCTGGCGCTGGGAGGCTTTGCCATGCAATTCATGGTTCAAGGCGCATGGGGCGTCATTCCCGCACACTTGAACGAACTTTCACCGGCTGCCGTGCGGGGAACTTTTCCCGGCTTCGCCTATCAGATCGGAAACCTGCTTTCTTCGCGCAACGCAGTGATCCAAGCCAAGCTCGCCGAACAGCGTTACGGTGGAATGTTTGCGCCGGTGCTGGCCTGGACCGTGCTGATCACCACAACTTTAGTAGCAGTCGTCACATGGCTTGGGCGCGAACGGCACGGCGCCGACATGTCGAATACAAGTTAGGGAATGCTAGTATGCAACTTTTGGCGCACTCCCATAGCACGAAGGCGGCATTGTCAGGGGCAGATTCCTGTGTTACGTTAAGGGAAATTTCACGCCTTCGTAAATACTTTCAGGGCCTTCTAATTCAATTTGAGAGAACGCGTGTGTAGGGGTAAGCGCCACTATGAAAGAAGCAATGAATTCAACTGCAGCCCAAATCTCAGGGGACGATGAAAATTTCGCCAATCGAAAGCTGATTCGTCCAGCGCTGCCGCGCCCGGATCATAACCATGGCAACCATAACGCGAATCACCTGCAGGTGGCGGAGCGCCGCGACCGGCATGATCGCCATGAGCGTTCGGAGCGGGGATTTGACCGCCCGGAACGTGGATTCGACCGCGGCGAACGCGCTACGGGAGGGGGAGGCGGACGAAAACCAGCGCCTCCGGAGCAGACCAACGCTGAGAATTTCTACTACCAGAAGCAGATGCAGTCGCGAACCTCGATGGTGATCGTGCTGCGTGACGGCGAGGAAGTACACGGCATTATCGAGTGGTACGACAAAACCTGCATTAAGGTAATCCGCGAAGACGGTCGGCCGAACCTGATGATCTACAAGCCCGCGATCAAATATATGTTTAAAGAGGAAGAGGGCAGATAAGGAATTCAGTAATTTTAAATCCGGTTGCCTCGCACGATTATTCCTGCAAGAAAAATCACCCGAACGCGCCATTTTACGATTTCCCAATTACCCAATTCTGCCTTTTCCAACCTATTCCGTTTACGGCCACGATGCTCCCGTTGACAATCTCGCTTATCTCCCATAGCATCAATCACTTGAGGCATCATCTTGAGACCACATCCGGGGGCCGTTCGTGATTAAGCTCGACATCATCAACGAAGTGGTTGCCAGAACCGGCATCACCAAGACCAAAGCCGAGTTGGCCGTGGAAACCGTCTTCGAGAGTATGAAGAAGGCGCTGGCCCACGGGCAACGCATTGAGTTGCGGGGATTTGGTGTCTTTAACGTGCGCCCACGCAAGACCGGCATCGGACGCAATCCGCGCACCGGAGCCGAGGTCTCGATTCCTCCGGGGAAGGCGGTGCGCTTCAAGCCGGGGAAAGAATTGCAGTCGATTGATTGAGGGAACGAAAAACCCCGCTTCTCAGCTGTCAGTTTCTAGCTCCTGCAGTTTTCTGCTAAAACTTTCTTGCGCAGTGAATGCGCTGATCGAAAACTTGCCGGTACTCTCCGAATTTAATCCCGCCCGTCGTAGTAGCATCTAGAGGTAGGCTTCGTAAGCGCAAGAGCCAGGAATCGCATGTCGGACCCCACTCCTCCCCTAGCGTCTCCCACCATCGAATATTTCCGGCCTGCGCCGGAGTGGTCACCGCGTCCGCCGAGGCCGCGATACTGGCTTCACGCCCTTTTGCTTCTGGCGACCTGCTTTACCACGCTGGTGATGGGCGCACGTATGCAATACAACTTTGCGCATGACCGGCCGGCCCTGTCGTTCAGCGACGATCCGATTGCCGGGGAGCCGATCCCGTTTTTTCCGGCTATTTGGATGCGGACTCACCCGGCACGACTGCTGGGCGGCTTACCCTTCATGGCCACGCTGATGTTGTTTTTTCTGGCGCATGAGATGGGTCACTACCTGTATTGTCGTCGCTACGGGGTTTACGCGACGTTGCCGTTCTTTATTCCCGTGCCGACTCCGATCGGCACGATGGGAGCGGTCATTCTCATCCGTTCGCGGATTCGCTCGCGCACGGCGCTATTCGACATAGGAATTGCAGGACCCATCGCGGGGTTCGTGGTTGCCCTGGTAGTCCTGGTGATTTCGCTGGCATGGTCGAAGCCGCTGCATTCCGGCCTTGACCAGGCGGAATTTGAACTCAGCTATCCGCTGATCTTCCGGCTGGTTCATCACCTGTTCGCATCTACGAGACTGCTGCACCAGCCCGCACCCCTGCCATTGGGCCGCCTGCTGCTACACCCAACTGCGATTGCGGCCTGGGTGGGGATGTTCGCCACATCGCTGAACTTGCTGCCCGGCGGGCAACTTGATGGTGGCCACATTGTTTTTTCCATCGCGCCGCGGGCGCACAAATTTGTATCGCGGCTAACGATTCTGATTCTTCTGCCCCTGGCGTACTACCGGTGGGCAGGATGGTTTGTGTGGGCGATTCTGCTGCAAGTAAGCAGCTTGCGGCATCCGCAAGTAGCGGAATGGCCGCGCGTTTCGGGCAAGCGCGTAGGGCTAGCCGTTTTTGCGCTGCTGATGCTGGCGCTGACGTTGACGCCAGCGCCGTTTGGGCAAGGCTCCGGACGGGAATTCATTCAAAACGTCCTCGATTTTCTGCGCGAACTGACGCGCCATTGGGCGGGAAGGTAAGGGTCAGAAAGTAACAACGGCTTGCGATCTCCAGGGTAAGCAGAAATAGAACGTCCCGAAATGCAACTCAGCCATTCGCCTTCGTACACTTTTCTCTCGTATACTCCTTTATTCAATCGTTTCAATTGAGACGCCGGAGGAGCCCTCGCCTTGAAGAAGCTGGCTACGATTTTTCCCTATCTAGCTGCGTGTTTTGCGCTGGCGGTATCGGCCGCGAGTCAGAGCATCGAGGTTGACCTGTCGCATCCCACCAATCATTTTGTGCCAAACGAAACGCTGGGCGCGGGTGTTGACCGCATCGCGGTGGAAGCGATCGACAAAGACCTGCAGCAGCCCACGCTGGATCAGACGTTAGCCTCGGGCTGGCAGCCGGTTACCTATCGCCAGAACACTGAACTCGCGGTTGAAGCGTGGCACTGGAATCCCCAGGGAACATGGAGCGATGGGAGCGGTGCCAGCGGCAAAGGATATTTCACCGGATCGACGACGCCCACGGAAATGATTCGCTATTCGTACGGGTATAGCCTGCCGCGCCGCGGATTTACGCGCAACGATGGCACCGATAATGTTGGATTCTCCCGGCTCACCGACAGCGATCTGAATACTATCTGGAAGAGCAATCCTTATCTCACGCAGCGCTTCACTGGCGAAAGTGATGCCCTGCATCCGCAGTGGGTGGTGATGGATCTGGCGCAAGTGCAGCAAGTCGATAGCATTCGTATCGCGTGGGCCGAACCTTATGCACGCCGCTACGTGGTGCAGTACTGGACGGGCGACGATCCCATCAAGGCGGCGACTCGCGGAACCTGGCAAACGTTTCCGCGAGGGACGGTTGCGACGGGAAAGGGCCAGACCGAAACGATTCGCTTGAGCGGCAATCCCGTGGCTGTGCGGTTCCTGCGGCTCTGGATGACGGAGTCTTCGAACACCTGCGCTGGCACTGCCGATTCTCAAAAACCCGAGTCTCAAAAACCCCAGTCTCAAAAAAACGACCCGCGAGATTGCGTCGGCTATGCCATCCGCGAACTCTACCTCGGCAACAGCACGGATGACGGAGAGTTCCATGACATTCTTCGGCATGCACCCGATCAGGAGCAGACCACAACGTATTGCTCGTCCGTCGACCCATGGCATGAACCATCGGACCTGGGATCGACCAAACAGGCGCAGATGGGATTCGATCTATTCTTCACCAGCGGCGTAACCCGCGGCCTCCCGGCCATCGTACCGATCGCGATGCTGTATGACACTCCCGACAACGCTGCTGCGGAAATTGCATATTTGCAGAAGCGAAACTATCCAATTTCCTACGTCGAGATGGGAGAGGAAGCCGATGGCCAGTACATGCTCCCGGAAGATTACGCCGCACTGTACCTGCAATGGGCAACCGCGATTCATCGCGTGGACCCGGCGCTGAAACTGGGGGGACCATCGTTTCAGGGAGTCAACAAAGACATCGAAGTCTGGCCTGACGCCAACGGAAAAGTTTCGTGGACGGGGCGATTCCTCGACTATCTGAAGCTGCACGGCCGGATGAACGATCTGGCATTTTTTTCCTTCGAGCATTATCCCTTTGATCCGTGCAGAACGCCCTGGGGAATGCTCTACGACGAGCCGGAGTTGGTGAGTCACATCATGCAGGTGTGGCATGAGGATGGCATTCCTCCCGACATGCCGATGTTTATTACCGAGGGAAATCTTTCGTCAGGCGCCAGTGAAACGTATCAGGACATTTTTGCCGGAGTCTGGCTGGCGGACTACATCGGATCGTTCCTGAACTCAGGAGGGAAGGGCATTTACTTTTTTCATTATCTGCCGTTGCAGATGGAGCCGGGGTGCAACAGCTCGCCGGGCACTTTTGGGATGTTTACGATCAATGCGAATTATCAGATTCAGCAGCCGCTGGCGCAGTTCTTCGTTGCGCAGTTGATTAATCTGGAGTGGGTGCAGCCCGGCGGCAGCGACCATCAATCGTTTGCCGCCAAGAGCGACGTGCAGGACGGTGCTGGGCACGAATTAGTAACGGCTTACGCCGTAAAGCGACCGGACGGCTATTTTGCGCTGATGGCGGTGAATCGGGATCAGCAGAATGCACACCGGGTTCGGATTGCGTTCGCGGGGGAGTCTGGCAGGAGCACAAGCTTCGCCGGCCCGGTGGAAGTCTCAACTTTCGGCAGCGCACAGTATCAATGGCATCCTGCGCAGACACGCTTCATGGCTCACGCTGAAAACAGTGGGGAACGCACGATCGTGGCGACGAGCAAGGGCTGGGCCGATCCTGACGGGCCAATCGTTCATACCAACCTGAGCGCAACCAAAGACACAGTCTACGACCTACCGGCCGCATCGGTCGTGGTAATCCGCGGAAATCTCGCGGCTGCGAAGAACTAAAGCAGGGTCGCGCTGGGGCCTTTAGTCCCTCCAGAAGCGACCTGAATCAGTGGCCAGTGATCAGTTAGATTTTTTGGACCAGTGACCACCTACCACCGACCACTGCAGCAATTCTCATCCCGAATTTCACACACTGTTAACATCCCGGATCACTTTCAGTGTGTCAAACTGTACGCCCATAGCGCGTTCCCGGGGCATCCCTCCAAGGAGACAACAAATGAACACACGCCGTACTGCCCAGATAATCTTCTTCTGCACAACGCTGTTGCTGGCATCGTCAGCCGCCGGCCAGGTTACAGCCTTGACCCCGTACACCGTTTCAGTATTCGCTTCCAGCGTGCCCGGAGTTTATTTTCAGCCTGATTCAATCGCCGTGCTCAACGGGCGCATCTTCGTTGGCTACGGAAACAACGTCTCGACGACCGGCTCCGATGGAAAGAGCAGCACCATCGTTGAATATGATCGCAACGGCAATATCCTTAAAATTTACAGCGTGATGGGCCACAACGATGGTTTGAAGGTAGACCCTCGAACCAACAAGCTGTGGGCGATGCAGAACGAGGACGCCAATCCGAATCTGGTGATTATCGATCCCGTCAGCGGCACTCAAACGGCGCCCTATACCTTCGGCCCCACTCCGCACGGTGGTGGATACGATGACATGGCGTTCTCAGGCAACGATGTATTTATCAGCGCCTCGAATCCCGCCAACAATCCCAATGACCACCCGGCAATCGTCCGCGCAGAAATCAGTGGAAACATGGTCAACGTAACCCCGGTGCTGAGTGGCACGGCGACTGTGACCGATATTCTAACCGACACGCCGATCGCCTTGAACCTGCAGGATCCGGATTCGATGAAGTTCGATCCTTTCGGCGACCTGGTGTTGGATAGCCAGGCTGATGGCGAACTCATCATAGTGCATCATCCGGGCGGGTTCGATCAGACTGCCTATCATCTGGCTCTCACTCTGGATGGTGCCTCCGTGCAAATTGACGACACCATCTACGCGACATCCACGCATGGCGCGATTCTGGTCTCAGACCGTGATGGCGAAACCGTCTATTCGATTTCCAAGGACCTGTTTTCTCCGTCAGCAGCTTACTCCGCCGCGCTCACATCGGTGGGGAAGTTAGACCTCGACACTGGAGTGATTACCAACGTAGTCACAGGTATGGTTAGTCCGCATGGCATGGCTTTCATTCCCGAGAACGAGTAATGAATAGTTGGGGCGGGCGACTCCCGCCCCATGCTTCTACATCAGCCATAGCGCATCCACATCCACAATCACCTGTGTGCGCGGAATTTTCTGTGTTGCGGCATAGGCCAGCATCGCGCGCAGGGTCGCGTTCAGCTTTCCCCTGCTTGGCGACTTCAACACGAAGTGGTAACGATAATCGCGTTTCAGCCGCATAATGGGCGCGGTGGCGGGGCCGAGCACGCGCACGCCTTCATGGCGGTTTTGCTCAAACCATTTTCCCAAAGTGCCGGACCACTGCAGCGCCTCATCAAGTTTGTCGCTGCGAATCAGAACATTCGCCAGCGCGGAGTAGGGCGGGTAGTGCATCCAACTACGGAAGCGCAATTCTTTTTCGTAGAATCCAGCGAAGTCGTGGTGGGCCGCGTATTGCACCGCATAATGATCCTGAAAATAAGTCTGCAGAATCACTTTGCCAGGAGATTGTCCGCGCCCAGCGCGTCCCGCAACCTGGGTGAGCAGTTGGAAGGTGTGCTCGGCGGCGCGAAAGTCGGGCAGTCCTAGCGCGCTATCGGCGCCGACCACGCCAACCAGGGTTACAGCGTGAATGTCGTGGCCCTTGGCAATCATCTGCGTGCCGACGAGCAAATCGAGTCGGCCTTCACTGAGAGCGTTCAGAGTGCGTTCGAAATCCTCATGTCCGCGAACAGTGTCGCGATCCAGGCGAGCGATGCGTGCCTGCGGAAACATACCGTGCAGCAGTTCTTCCAGCTTTTCTGAACCGGTACCCAGGAAATACACATACTCACTGCCGCAATGGACACAAGACTTGGGCACGGCCGCCATATAGCCGCAGTAGTGACAGATCATTTTGAGCTCGCGCTTGTGATGGGTGAGGGCAATGGCGCAATTCTGGCATTCAAGAGTCTTGCCGCAAGTTCGACACAACACCAGGGGCGAATATCCGCGGCGATTGAGCAGCACCATGACTTGCTCGTTGCGCTCGAATCGCTCTTTGATCTCCGCAGTCAGCTTGCGTGCGATGACCTGGTCCTGGCCGGTTTCCTGAAATTCCTGACGCATGTCAATGATTTCGACCTCCGGCAAAGGACGCTGTTCCACGCGGTCGGGTAACTCAACCAGCGAATACTTATTTCTCTTCGCGTTGAAGTACGATTCGAGCGATGGAGTCGCTGAACCCAGAACCACCGTGGCGTTGGCCATCTTGGCGCGCATGACGGCGACATCGCGGGCGTGGTAGCGCGGCGTTTCTTCCTGTTTGTAGGAGGAATCGTGCTCTTCGTCGACGATGATCAGCGCGAGATCGGCAACCGGTGCGAAGACCGCTGAGCGCGTTCCGACGACCATGCGAGCGTCGCCACTTCTAATGCGATGCCACTGCTGCGCGCGCTCTTTGTCCGAAAGCGCTGAGTGCAGAATGGCAACTTCCTCCCTGAAGATCTGGTGCAGGTCGGCAGCGACGGCGGGCGTCAGGCCGATTTCAGGTACTAGCAGAATTGCCGAGCGGCCCGCTTCCAGCACAGCCCGCATGCCGGCCAGGTAGACTGCTGTCTTGCCCGAGCCAGTTACGCCGTGCAGGAGCATGCCGGAAAACTTTTTCGTCTCCACCGCGTCGCGTAAACGATGGAGCGCTGCTTGCTGCGCAGAGTTGAAATCGAATGCGAAGGGTGAGGAACGCGGTTTGCTTCGCGAGACGGCAAAGTTCGCGGGCTCCTCAAGAATCTCGATCAGACCGCGTTTGATTAGTGTCGCGAGAGTCGTCCTTGGGATGTCGAGCGTCTGCAGAGTAGCTACGGGAACTCGGCCTCCTGATGCGGCCAAAACGTCGATGAGTGTCCTCTGATTGTCGTTCAGCTTCCCGTCTGCGGATTTGAGCAGAGCGACTTTGATTCTGCGCGTGGCGTCGCGAACAGCGGAAACATCCTCCCGAGTGATCCACTTTTTTCGTACCATGCCACTGAGAATTATTCGTGAGACGCCAGTGGCGGATCGCAAAGTTTCTTCGCGGACCTGAACGGTTTCACCGGACGCGGATTCTTGCGCCGCCAGATAATCCAGCACGCGGAACTCGACGGCTTGCTCTTCCGGTGTGCGCCGCGAACGTGCGGAGGATCCTGACATCCCCGCGAGATGCAGCGCCATCTGGCCATCTGCCGCAATGCGATAAACCACGGCGCGTTTGAACTCCGCATTCAGCGGCAGCATGGTGCGAAAGACTTCGCCGATCGGCGCGAGATAGTAGTCCGCGATCCAGCGGCCCAGCCGCATCAGTTGCTCGTCGAGTACTGGAGCCTCGTCGAGGACGCCGAGAACAGTTTTTGTTTTGACCGTGGGCTTACGGTCGTGTACTTCAACCACGAGGCCCGTCATGCGTTGCTGCCGGATTGGCACCAGCACACGGCCGCCGACCACGGGCGTGGCCTCGGCGGGGACACGGTAAGTAAAAACCATGTCGAGCGGCACGGGTAATGCGACATCGCAGTACTCAGGCATTGTGCTCATGGGGCAAAGCGTCAGGGAATCGCAATTTCAGAGAATAGCAGTGACAGCGGAAGAACTGGGACTTCAGATCTATTCGGCAGCTTTCCTGGGTGCCTCGATCCCAAGGTACTTCATCACCATCTGCAAATCCTTCCAAGCCTCGCCCTTCTGTCGTGGATCACGCAACAGAAATGCGGGATGGTAAGTGACCGCAAGGCGCGCGCCGGGCCATGAAGGATCGCTGCCAGCTGGTTTGAAGTCGTACCAGCGGCCACGCAGTTCAGACATGGGTGCGTTGATCGCCAGCAGATTTTTGGCGGCGACTGCACCGAGGGCAACAATTGCTTTCGGCTTGACCACGGCGATCTGCCGCATGAGAAACGGCGAGCAGGTGTCACATTCGTCACGCTCTGGAGTGCGATTTCCCGGGGGCCGGCATTTAACGATGTTCGCAATGTACACATCTTCGCGCCGCAGGCCCATGGCTTTGATCATGTTGTTGAGCAACTGACCGGCACGGCCCACGAAAGGCTCTCCCTGCGCATCTTCGTCGGCGCCAGGGCCTTCGCCCACAAACATTAGCTCAGCGCGCGGATCGCCCACTCCGAAAACGATTTGCTTGCGGCCCTGTTGGTGAAGTTTGCAGCGAGTACAATCGCCGAGGTCTTCACGAATCAACTTGAGCGCGGCGACAGGATCGGCTACTCCATGCTCCGGCTTCGGAGGCAGGATTTCGAAGACGTTGTCCTCGGCGATCGTTGCGCTGGCAGTGGATTTTCTTGCGGCCATTTCCCCTCGTGGTTCTGACTGGGATGATAAAGATTGGGAACTCAACGCCGAAATAGCGTCGCCTGCAGCCGATTTGGTCTCAGTGGTTTGCGAAAGCCGCGGCCCGCGCTGGTAGAAGTCGTAAATGCCCAACTCGTGATAGTAGCGAATACGTTCGGCGAGAGCGCGCCGCAGTTCAGGGTCAAGTGTGCTGGGCATCGGTAATAGGCAGTGTTCTGAAATTTGAGACGGGAGTCCGCGTCAGCGGTCTCCCACTCCCCTAATTCTCGATATCAAAATAAATCTTGGTCGTGGCCCGATACACCACTTTCTTCCCATCCAGTTGCATGTCGAGCGAATCCACGTGCGCCCACTTGATCCCGCGCACCGTCTTTGCCGCCTCAGCCACGGCATTCTGCGCGGCCTTGGCAAAACTGTCCTTGGATGTCCCAATCACATCGATAATCTTCTGCGTCATCGTTATGCTCCTTGAAAGAGTTTTGAGGAATTGTACGATACCAAGGCCATCGAGTGTGCAGAGATAGGCAGACCTTCGTTTGATGGCGAGCAAAACCTTCGAGCTTCGCTCGATTGGACAGCCGAGGGTGGCTGTCCCGACATAGATCCGTTCAGGTTTTCACTGTCGACTTACGTTGTTGACGAAGGCGAACAACCTGGTCAAGGACGCGCTGAGCCACTTCCCACTTCGTGGTTTCGGGAACCTCGACCACTTCGTCGTGAGTGATGATGGTCACCTCGTTGCGATCGGAGTCGAAGCCGATCCCTTCGCGAGAGACGTCATTCACCACAATGGCATCGAGGTGCTTGGCCCCGAGCTTCTGGCGGGCGTTTTCGAGGACATTCTGGGTTTCCGCGGCGAAGCCAACGATAATCTGCGACTGCTTGCGGAGCGAAATTTCGTTGAGAATATCGGCCGTCGGTTCGAGTTCGAGCGTGAGAGAGCCCTTGCGCTTTATCTTTTGTGGAGAGACCGACCGGGCACGGTAGTCGGACACGGCAGCCGCTTTGATCACGATGGTAGATTGTGGCAAAAGACTGAGCACGGCGTCCAGCATTTGCTGAGACGAGTCGACGTAGGTAACCTCGGCTGCTCCCGGCGGCGTCAGCGCTGTGGGCCCACTTACTAGAAACACGCGCGCGCCCCGCCGCAGGGCAACTTCCGCCACAGCGTAGCCCATGCGTCCGCTGGAGCGGTTGGTCAGGTAGCGTGCCGGATCAATCTTTTCGCGCGTAGGGCCGGCGGTGATCAACACGGTTTCGCCGGCAAGATCTTGCGATGCGCCGAGCGCTTCGAGAACAGCTGCGACAATGGCGTCATTCTCGGCGAGCCGCCCGCTGCCGGTCATTCCACAGGCCAGATATCCGGTGCCCGGCTCAACGATCTTCACCCCACGCCGGCGTAGGATTTCCAGATTCGCCTGCATCGCAGGATGATTCCACATGTTCACGTTCATCGCGGGAGCAACCACTATCGGCACGGTGGTGGCGAGATAAAGCGTGGTGAGAAAGTCGCTTGCAATCCCTTGCGCGAAGTGAGCCAGTATATCCGCGCTCGCGGGAGCAACCAGCAACGCATCGATCGATTGCGCCACCGCAATGTGCTCGATAGCGGAATCGATGTTGGCAGAATTGCTGTTGGAAGCGTGCTCTTCGGCGGGCGAGAACATCCCGGTAATTACTTTTTCGCCAGAGAGCGCAGCGAAGGTAAGGGGGCGAACAAACTCCTGGGCGGCGCGCGTCATGATGACTTGCACGCCAATACTGCGGTCCTGCAGGAGGCGGACAATCTCCGCCGCCTTGTACGCCGCGATGCCACCCGTTACTCCGAGAGCAACTTTCATGGACGTCGAGACATGGCTGTCTTCGGCAACGCCTTAGGCGTCATGTCCAAAGGCCTGATCCAGCGCTTCAGCAGCCTGCTCCGCGGCGCTGCGAGTTTCCGGGATTTCCCATTTCACCTTGCCTGCGCGGATTTCGTCTTGCGCAATGCGGCAAGGCTTCCGCGAACTGGTTTGAACCACCGGCGGGGCTCCGGATTGCAGTTGGCGGGCGCGCCGCGCGGCGACCAAAATGTAGCGATAGTTGCTGTCGAAGCCTTCGATCAACTTCATGGATACTCTCCCCCTTGCGATCAGGACGCAAGGATTTTGAATTGCCGAAAGTGAGTTCGCTTCGTTCTTCGCCAGGGAAGCCAAGAACTGCTCCCCTATTTTCCCACGAAACTCAAGATCGTGGGGGCAAGCGCGTGCAAAACATGATTACGTAAGACTACCCCCGCCGGAGCCACCGGGTGGTTTAAACGAATCCAGAATCCGCTTTATCCGGCCGCGCATGTTTTCCAGGCGGCAGCGCTCCGCTATCGCTACGTTCTTGGCTTCCTCCTCAGATAGCGGCTGTCCGGCGCGCAGCAACCGCTCGCCGCGCACGATCGCGCGCAACAACTTGATGGAATCCTCCAGTTGATCGTTTACCAGAATGTAGTTGTAGCGCTCGTAATTCTCGATCTCGCGAGTTGCCGTATCCAGTCGCCGCCCCATCACTTCGTCACTATCTTCACTGCGCTTGCGCAGGCGTTCTTCCAGTGTCTTTCGATCCGGAGGAAGGATAAAGATGCTGCAGGAGTCGGGAAGCTTTTGCTGGATCTGTGCTGCGCCCTGCACGTCGATGTCAAGTAGCAGGTCGCGGCCCTTCTGCTCCGCTTCTCGCAGAAAGCGCCGCGCCGTGCCGTAATAGTTGCCGAACACTTCGGCATATTCGAGAAAGTCGCCGTCGCGTATCATCTTCTCGAATTCCGGACGCGATATAAAATAGTATTGCCTGCCGTTGATCTCGCTGCCGCGCGGAGCCCGCGTGGTGAAGGAGATGGAGAACTCCAGATTGCTCACCTTCTTCAACAATTCGTTGACGAGGGTCGACTTGCCCGAACCAGACGGGGCCGAGATGATGTAAACGACTGGCGTATAGGCCGGCGAATTCATTCCAGGTTTTGCACCTGCTCGCGCGATTTTTCGATTTCCGCTTTCATCACGAGCCCAGCCTCGGTAATCTTCAGCGCTTCACCCGCCAATCCTGACGTTTTCGAAAGCAGCGTGTTGGCCTCACGATTCATCTCCTGCAAGAGGAAATCGAGTTTCTTCCCCACTTCTCCATCTGCGTCGAGCAATCCCAGGAAATGCTGGACATGATTTTCCAGACGTACGATTTCCTCTTGAATGTCACTGCGGTCGACCAGCAGCGCAGCTTCCTGCATCGCGCGCTCTCGGTCAGCATTGGAACCGAGCAACTCTTGCAGTCGCGTCTGCAGCTTTTCCACGTAGGTATGCAATACAGCGCGCCGGTGAAGCTGAACGGTCTTCACGGCTTCGCCCAGGTGGGTCATGCGTTGCCGGAGTTCATGTTCGATGCTGCGGCCTTCCTGCTCGCGCATCTGATTCAAGCGATTGAGTGCCTCGCCGGCGGTAGCCATTACCGCCGACTCCAGCGCCTCATCCTCGGGATCGCTGGGAGAATCGAGTGCGCCCGGGATGCGTAAGATGGCGTTGAGATCGGGTTCGGCAGGCACGGAAAACTCACCTGCCGCTGCCCGAAAAGCCGCAATGTAAGCCCTGACAAGAGGACGATTCAAAGCAAAGGTTTCGCTGTTCCCGCGCTCCAGGTTAAGCGTAACCTCGACGTGACCACGCGCAATTTTTTCTTTGAGCAAACGGCGGAGTTGCATCTCGAGGGCGTCGGAGCCCGACGGAAGCCGAAAATGTAAATCTAGAAAACGGTGATTCACCGCCTTCAAAGAGAACGCGAAGGCCAGATGTCCGTTACTCTGACCAGAAGCTAAAACGCTCCGCGGAGGACTCGTCGGTCCACCATCGCGGCCTGTGATTTCGCCTTTGACCTGCGCAAAACCTGTCATGGATCGAATGGGCATGAATGATTTCTCTGACTTCCGATTTACGCAATTAGCTGGGTTGCGCAGGCTCCATTTTCTGCTCGAAGTCAGCGAACTGCAACTCGTACAAGCGCCGGTAGGTGCCTAACTTCGCCATCAAATCTTCGTGAGTTCCAACGTCTACGATGGTGCCATTTTCGATCACGACAATACGATCGGCGCGACGCACGGTTGAGAGTCTGTGGGCAATTACAAATACGGTGCGACCGCTCATCAGATTGTGCAACGCCGATTGCACCAGGGCCTCCGATTCGCTGTCTAATGCGGACGTGGCTTCGTCCAGAATCAGGATGGGCGCGTTCTTCAGGATGGCGCGGGCAATAGCGATGCGCTGACGTTCTCCGCCGGAGAGTCGAACGCCGCGCTCTCCGATCACTTCATCGTACCCCTTAGGCAAAACCTTAATGAAATCGTGTGCCAGGGCGGCGCGGGCCGCGGCCTCAACATCTTTCAACGCGACATGCGGCTGGCCGTATGCGATGTTGTTGCGAACCGTATCGTTAAACAGAACAGTTTCCTGCGTCACGATTCCCACTTGTTCCCGCAGCGAAGCTAAGGTCACGTCGCGCACGTCGTGTCCGTCGATGAATAGTCGTCCTTCAGTGGCATCGAAGAAACGTGGGATCAGATGAACCAGCGTGCTCTTGCCCGAGCCGCTCGATCCTACGATCGCAATGACTTCTCCACGATGGACTTCGAGATCAATGTCGTGCAACACGCGGCCGTCGCCGCCGTCTCTCCCATAGGTAAAGCAGACGCCTTCGAACCGGACGGCCTTTGCGAATGGCGGCAATCGCTTGGCATGCAGTTTTTCGCGCACATCGTCTTCCACGTCCATGAACTTAAAGATTTCGCTGGAAGCCCCTAGAGCTTGCTGGAAGTTGTTGTTGAAGAGGGCAAATTTGCGTACCGGATTATACAAACTGAAGACCGCCGTGATGAATGCCACGAAGATTGATGGAGTCATCTCGCCGTGCTTAACTTGTTCGCGGCCCAATAACAGCAGGAGCGTAATTCCAGCGGCACCCACAATATCCATCACCGGAGAACTGATCGCGGTCGCAGCCACCGAGCGCAAATTCGCGCGGAACAATCGTCGCGCCGCGCCGCGAAAGCGAGAAAGCTCCCACTTCTCGCTATTGAAGGCCTTGACGATCCGGTTCCCGGTAATCGTTTCATGCAGAATGTTCTGGATTTCGGCAAGTTTATCCTGCCCCTGCCGCGTCGTGCTGCGCACTCGAAAGCCAATCTTCCGCGAAGAGTAAATGATTACCGGAACGAATAGTAGTAGCACCCAAGCGAGCTCTCCGCCCAAAATCACCACCACCGCGGCTACCGACAGAAAGGTAAAAAATTGCTGGAGGAATTCAGCGAGCACGGTGGACATGGCATACTGCACCCGTTCAATATCGTTGATGATGGCGGAGAGCAGCGTCCCCGTGGTGTGTTTGGAAAAAAATGCCGCTGAGCGGCGCATGATTGCGTTGTACAGATCATCGCGCAGGTCTGTAATCATGCCGAAACCCGCGTGATTTACTAAGTATGTGCCGGTGTAATCGAAAATCCCCTTCAGGACGGTAGACCCGACCAGAGCCACCGCGACCATGTTCCACGCATTTGTAAAATGCGAAGGGACCAACTGCTGCAGGTATACCGGATGGTGCGTCACCGGAATGACAAAAAGCTGAATATCTTTCGATCCAGTTGAGGGGTTTAATACGCGGTCAAAGATGGGGCGAATCAGCAAAAACTTGAAGGCATCGAGCACTCCCACGAGCGCCATGAGTACCACAGAAGCCAAAATCTGCCACCAATAAGGAAGAGCGTAACGTACGAGTCGTGTCAGTTGGCGCATACTGCTCCCTGCGGGCCGCAGTGGCTTACCGAGGCTAGCATAGGCATGGGATGCAAGTGCCTCATTTTACCGCGAAATGCGGTGTCAGGGAGGCATGCTACGGAGAAGAAATTCTTCTCTGCGACTACTGAACAATCAAACTCAGCGATATTGATTGACTGGCCGAGCCTGATTTAGCCGTTACTTTCAGGATGTAGGTACCCGCTGGCGTACCACTCGATGATGGTGATGGCGGGGGTGATGTTGACGAGGTGGCACCTCCGCCGCATGAGCCTAGCAACAAAATGAGTAACAGCAGCAGTGGAAGGTGTCGAACCGATTGTTTTCCCCGAGAACTCCCAATTCTTCGGTTCGGCAGCACCGCCCCACCCATCAGCAAAGTCGCCCACACCCAAGGTGAGGGTGTGAAATTTGGTGCGCGTAGATCCCCGGTCGTCGTCCCCGAGGTTGTACTTACACTCACTTTGAAGCTGGTCGCTGCGCTCGCACTGATGTTCTCATTGGTGCGTATCATGCAAGCTGCATCGGTCGGAGCCCCAGAACAAGTCAGGATTGTCGTTCCACTTATCCCGGCTCCTCCGATGGAGAGGGCGTAGCTCGCGGTCTGTCCGGCTGTGACGGTTGCCGAACTGGAGCCTCCCGAAGGCACTCCCAACCCGATGCTCGGCGGAGCGGCCCCGGTGCCGCTCAGATTGATGATCTGTGGTGAGTTGCTGGCCCCGTCTGTGATTTGAAGCACCGCCGTGCGCGTCCCTGTTCCCTGCGGAGAAAACGTGACGGTAATCGCGCAATCCGCTCCCGCCGCCAGGGTTGTGCCGCACGTGTTGGTCTGCTGGAAGTCGCCGCTTTGCGGTCCGGAGAGCGTTATGCTCGCGATGTTCCGGGCCGTGGAAGTTGTATTCTTTAGAATAATGGCGTTGGGCGAACCGGAGTGGTCGCGCGACCCGTTGAAGACAAAACTATTCTGGGCCGATAAAAAACGCGCCGCTAGTAACAACAGCATTCCAAGTCGCAGCCGGAGAAAAAACCACGACTTACCATCCTCGGCATGAGTTCCCATAATTCACCCTGTTCTCTAGAGACAGGTAACCGGCAGGCTTTTCCGGGGGAACGAATCACACCGCCCATCACGAATGTGACCTATCAAAACGAATCAACCAACGTCAACCAGCGCCCATTGCGGCTTTTGGCCGCAAGAGTGTTGGTAACTATACTAGACTTTTGCCAAATCTTCAAAGCAAAAATCTGATCTCTGGCTGGAACTACTTCGGCATATCCCGATGCGCAACCTTCACGCGGTATCCGGCCTCGTGCAAACGCTTGCCCACATCCTCAGCGATCATCACTGAGCGATGCTGTCCGCCCGTGCAGCCAAACGCGACGGTGAGATAGCTTTTACCTTCGTGAATATAGTGCGGCAACAAATAAATCAGCAGATCGGAAATACGATGAATAAACTCCTGCGTCTGCGGAAACGACCGGATATATTTGGCCACACGGCGGTCGCGCCCGGTGAGAGGCCGGAACTCGGGAACGAAGTGCGGATTCGGCAAAAAACGAACGTCGAAAACCAGATCGGCTTCTTCTGGGACACCGTGCCGAAAGCCGAAGCTCACGCTTGAAACGAGAATGCTTTTCTCCGCGGCCTGCTCACGAAAACGCTCGGTGATGTGGGCACGCAATTCGTGCACGTTGAACTTGGAAGTATCAATAACAATGTCGGCCAGCGCGCGAATTCCAGCCAGGTGGCGCCGTTCGGCCTTGATTGAGGCATTCACGGGAGAATCTGTGCCCAGCGGATGCGGCCGACGCGTCTCGCTGAAGCGTCGCAGCAGTACGCCATCGGACGCCTCCAGAAAAGCGACCTTGGTTGGAATCATGCGCCGCACGGCCTTCAGAATGCCCGGAAGTTGCTCGAGCTTCGAGCCTTCGCGCACATCCACTACCAGCGCCGTGCGGCGGATTTCAGCCGATTGCAATGCCATCTCAGCAAAGCGTGGGATTAATTCGACGGGAAGATTATCGACGCAGTAGTAACCCAGGTCCTCGAAAGCTTTAAGCACCGAAGCCTTGCCGGAACCGCTCATTCCGGTAATGATTACGAGTTCAGGAGCATGCGTGACGGCGTGCTCTTTCTTTCTTTTTCTGTGACGCGGGCCGTGAAGTTTGCGGGACGCGGACGGTTTCCGAGGCGTCATGCACTGGATAGTAGCACCGTACGCTCCGTGCGAGGGAGAGCACACGCGTATACCGCCCCGTTCCGTTCTCCGTACGCTGTCACGTAGCGCAGAAGAATTCCCCAATCGCTTCTATTGGGTGAGCACCGATTTGTCTAACCTGCACTCCGACGGGTAAGCTATTTCGTCATGAAGAAGTTTCAAGAACTCACGGAACGCGAAGTGCTTGCACTGGCGATTTCTCTGGAAGAGGAAGACGAGCGTGTATACGCAGATTTTGCGGAGGGATTGCGGCAGGACTATCCGGCGTCGGCGTCGATGTTTGACGGTATGCGCGAAGAAGAATCAGCGCACCGCAGAAAGTTGATCGAACTCTTCCGGCAGAAGTTTGGCGAGCACATTCCTTTAATCCGCCGCCAGGATGTTCGCGGATTTGTAGAACGTCCGGCACTCTGGCTGATTCGTCCGCTGCGCATTGAAGCGGTTCGCAAGGAAGCCAGCACCATGGAAGTAGAGACACGACGCTTTTACGAAAAGGCGGCGGCCCGCACCCAGGACGCCGGCATACGTCAATTGCTCGACGATCTGATCAATGAAGAGCGCGAGCACGAAGAGCGCGCTCAGGAACTGGACAGAGAAAAGCTTCCCGACAGTGTAAAGGCCGATGAAGAGCAGGCGCAGCGTCGCCTCTTCGTTCTGCAAATTGTGCAGCCTGGCTTGGCGGGGCTGATGGACGGTTCAGTTTCCACGCTGGCACCCGTTTTCGCTGCGGCATTTGCAACCAAGAATAGTCACCAGGCATTCCTGGTGGGACTCGCAGCGTCGGCCGGAGCGGGCATCAGTATGGGATTTGCCGAGGCGCTTTCGGATGATGGCAGTTTGACGGGACGCGGACATCCCTGGGTTCGTGGAGTGATCTGTGGCGCGATGACCGCGCTGGGAGGAATCGGCCATACGCTACCCTTTTTGCTGAAGGACTTCCGCGTGGCTCTATGGGCTGCCGGAGCCGTGGTGGTCGCCGAGTTGGCTGTGATCACTTGGATCCGGCGCCGCTACATGGATTCGCCCTGGGTTTCTGCGGCTCTTCAGGTGGGGCTGGGCGGCGTGCTGGTTTTCATTACAGGAGTGCTGATCGGCAGCTCGTAGGAGCCAGCATTGTTGATTTCTGATTGAAAAACACATAGCCTCGCAGGGTAAGTAAAATCAGCAGTCAAGAATCAGAAATTGGCAATCGAATCTAGGGCTGCGTGTCCAGCGGGTGTTTGCTCTTTTCGTAAAACTCATTCTGTAGCTTGAGGCTAACGTCGTCGGCTTTTACCGCGCGGATCGTCTTGACCAGACTATCAATCCACCAATTCATCTGAAACTTGCCGAGCTCCTCGGTGGCGGCAGAGCCGTCGCCGGAATAGTGGTTGGGAAAGCGCGCGTACCACCAAATGCCGGTGTAGACGTCTTCGGGAAGAGCCTGGCGATGTAGGTCCGCGCCGGATTCGCTGTTGGCGCGATCAACATGTACAGTGTCCGGGCGCGCGATCATCATCTTTGAGGTTTCGCTTTCGCCGGCATGCATGTCGGTGGAGGTTTTCTTCGGCGGGCCACCCGTCTCCGGGCTGCGCCGGTCAAAAACGTAAACGACGTAGTCGTGGACTTTATCCAATTGCGTTTGAGCGAAGTAAGGGAGCAGGCTTTCGTTACCACCGTGGCCGTTGACGATGATCACTTTCTTGCAGCCGTTACGCGCCATTTCGTCGGTGGTTTCCTGCAGCAGCCCAAGTTGCAGCTCCCGGCTGTATGCGATGGTGCCGGGCTGGTGACGTGCCTCCGCGATCTGCCCAAAATAATACTCCGGGAAGACGATCGCGTATTCCTTTTCAGCCGCGTGCAGCGCGGCGTAACGGACATCCAGCAGATCAGTGCCTAGCGGCAGGTGCGGACCGTGTTTTTCCAGGATGCCGAAGGGCAACAGGCATGTACCTTGTGCGCGGTGGATTCCCTCGCGGAAATCGGCGGCCGTGAGTTCTTCCCAGTGAACCGAGAGCCTTGATGCCGGGGTGACCGCCTGGGCTAACGCGACTGTCGGCAGGTTCAGAAAGTTTGGGGCGAAAACGAGAAGAAGCATGGCAAGGATTAACGAGGGAATGCGAGTCTTCATAGTTCGAATTAGCTCCCCAGGCGGGGAATTCTAGCACTTGAAACCGCCGTGTAACACCACCACGCAAACTGTGGTTCTGTCATCCCGAGCAATGCGAGGGAATCTTGGTTCCTGCCTGTACAGAAAGTATGACGGCGCAGGCAAGAACCAAGGTCCCTCGCTTCGCTCGGGATGACACGCACAACCAATGCTCGGGCGGTTACTTGAGGTAGATTTCTTGCAGTAATTCTGAGCTGACAATCTCCCGGATTTCGGCCCGCTTATCGGCAAGTTCCTGCGCCGGGGCTTTGCCACCTAGGATCTTGTCGCGAGCCATCTCTGTCTTCGCGGCTAGGCCGTCCATCGCAGCGTGGTTCTTGTATTGGATCGCAACGCAAATGTCCCAATCTTCCGGATTGTTCTTGGTCTCTTTCAGGAAGACTTTGTAGTCCACGATGAGTCCCTGTTTCTTTTCTTCGTCGATCAGGGGCTTGGTGGACTTACGCAGACTCGTAAGATAGGCATCCATCTGAGTGGGCTTCACGCGGATTAGCTGAACGCGCCAAATGGGGCCTTCAGTGTAATGCTCCTGAGCGAAGAGGGCAGGCGCGAGCAACAATACGAACACGGTCAGCCCATAGAGCTTCTTCATGGTGATCTCCTCAATTTTGAAGTGACAGAAACGGCGGGAGGATCATACGCTTCGTTGAAGAAAAGCGGAAGAAGGCGTGCAGCGAGATTGCTCAACGACTAATACTAGTTCTTCAAAATTCACTGCGTTGATCGTTTCAAATATAATGCAGAATCCTCTTGAAACAACCTCAGGATAATCGCAAGGGAGCGCCCAGGGTCTGTCTAGCCCCCGGCGATGGCCCCTATGATGAGGAAAGGCTCCTTGCCCGTAGCCACTGATTCAGGCAGGGGCGCATCTGGCGATTCGTGAGACAAATCCTCCTCGCAGGCGAAGAAACGGAGGAATGGCCTGCGCTGTTGGGTAACGTGATCCCGGATCGTCCCGCGCAGCATTGGATAGCCCGCCTCGATCGCGTCGAGAACCGAGCGCTGTGTAACTGTTCCTTCGATCTCGATCGTCAACTCGGCACCAACGTGTGCCAGGGTTCGCAGATGTTGCGGTAGTATGACGCGGATCATATTCAGTCCCGTTTCAGACGGAAGCTCCGACAACTCGGGCACCGCCTGAGCTAGAATAAGGGAACGGCTTCCCCTTCCGATGTGACGGGCAATCCATCTGAAAGGAGATACTGCCGTGAGCAGCGAATTTTTTCTTTGAGCCAAGCAGCAAACGCCGTAAAGGATTCCCGTCCGAGACCAAAGTGAAGCGCGGGTTTCCGCGTCGTCCATAACGAGAAAGAGCTCTTCGAGAAACTGGGCAGGAATGATCTCTGTCCATGCGGCTCGGGCCGCAGATTTCAAGAAGTGCTGTATGCCAACCGGGCATTACGACGGCGTACGACGTAAACATTACCAGCGATAACCAGCAAAGGGTACGGTTTCATACCCGTGCCCTTTCCAATTCAGTCGGCACAGTCCACTCATCCCAGCGTCTGCACTTCCAGCGACAGCACGGCCGGAAGATCGCGCACAATCGGATTCCAGCTGTCTCCGGCGTCGGCCGAAGCGTAGACCTGTCCGCCGGTCGTCCCGAAGTAAATACCGCACTCATCGAGCGTATCGATGGACATGGCGTCGCGCAGCACGTTAACGTAACAGTCTTTTTGCGGAAGACCTTTGGTGAGCGGCTCCCACTCATCGCCACCGGTTCGGCTGCGAAAAACGCGTAGCTTGCCATCGGGCGGAAAGTGTTCCCCGTCGCTCTTGATGGGCACCACGTAGATGGTTTCGGGCTCGTGCGCATGAACGTCGATCACGAAGCCGAAATCGGTGGGTAGATTGCCGCTGATTTCTTTCCATTGCTCGCCGGCGTCGTCCGAGCGCATGACGTCCCAGTGCTTCTGCATGAAAAGCACGCCGGGCCGTTTGGGATTCATGGCGACGTGGTGCACGCAGTGGCCGATCTCGGCATTGGGGTCAGGAATGTATTGCGAGCGCAGTCCGCGATTGATCGGCTTCCAGGTCTTGCCCGCGTCATCGGTGCGGAAAGCTCCCGCAGCCGAGATGGCGATGAACATGCGCTGAGGATTGCTGGGATCGAGAATGATTGTATGCAGGCACATACCGCCCGCTCCAGGTTGCCACTTCGGCCCAGTGCCGTGCCCGCGGAGGCCGGAGAGTTCGTGCCAGTTCTGTCCGCCGTCAGTCGAGCGGAAAATGGCGGCGTCTTCGACGCCGGCGTAAACCGTATTGGGATCTTCCAGCGACGGCTCCAGATGCCAAACCCGTTTGAACTCCCAGGGATGCTGCGTCCCGTCGTACCACTGATGAGTGGTAAGCGGTTTGCCGCTTGCATCCGATGTGTCGTAAACGAATTTGTTGCTTTCGGCTTTCGGTGGGCCTGGAACGGGCGGTTCTCCGGGCGGCGTTCCGGGCTGATGCCAGGTTTTACCACCATCATCGGAGCGCTGGATGATCTGCCCAAACCAACCGCTGGACTGCGAAGCATAAATCCGGTCCGGATCGGCAGGCGATCCCTTCAAGTGAAACATCTCCCAGCCCGCGAAATGCGGACCGCTCACGTCCCAGTTCTCGCGCTTGCCATCCGATGTTAGTATGAACGCCCCTTTGCGCGTTCCGACGAGAACTCGCACTTTGCTCATGCGTTGCTCCTTATGGTCAGTTTGCCCTTCTCTTCCAGTTAGTTCAGTTTGTCGTTTAGTGGCCATTCACTTTGCCACTTTGTCCATCATTTTGTTATTCCGAGCGCCTTCTTTTTGGCGCGAGGAATCTGCTTTTGCCGCGGACGGACCGTAGCAGATTCCTCCGCCTCACTGCGTTCATCATCGGAATGACAAATCAAGTATGTTTTAAGCGGCCTTCGGCAGCTGACTGCGCGTCTGTTTCATCATTTGACGCATGGCGGCGACGTGGCCGGGAGAACGTTTCTCGATCCAGGCTTCGTAGCGCTGTCCAGCTTTTTCAAGATGCCCCAGAAAGTGTTGGTTCTGGAAGCGCTCTCGAAATTGCGGGACCACGGCCTTAGCAATCTCCCATGTGCCAAAGAACTCGCCGGTGGTCTCAAAGAACAGGTCTTCGTGAAGCAGGCCGTAGTTGAGCATCGCGCAGGTCTGGTTCCAGTACGTAAGCACCATCATCGCGAGCGTTCCACCCTCCGTTCCCGGAGCTGCGATTCGCATCGCGTCGTCAATGTTCTCGACGATATAGTTCTTGAAGAACCAATCGCGCGCCTGGCGCAGCCGTGGCTCGCGGCGCTGTTCAAAGAGTTGCAATTGAAGTTGTGCTTGTTCGTGCGTGGGTTTTGTTTCCATTTCCTCTTCTCCCTTTTATTTTGATTTCGTCGTTGTTGAGTATTCCTCTTCCTGCAGCATGACTGCTTATTTTTCTGTTTTTAGCGCAGCCATGCCCACACTGTATAGTCGAACGGCTAGGGCGAAAATCGACAGGCTCGATTGAAAAAATATAGACGCGGCCGTCCAATGTAAAGGGCAGTTAGTGCTTATCCGTGGGATCAGCCGTGCCGTCCGACCACTTGGCGACCGGAATCAGGAATACCGTCAGTCGATCCTGACTGTACCCAAAAGTTAGAATGGGAGAACCTGGCAGATCTGCGCCCCAGGTTGCAGCGTCTGTTTCCGGAGCAAAAAACATTAGGTGGGGATGCCAATGCCCTACGCTATCGCCTAAGTATGCTTGCCTTGACATCATATAGGACATCGCTCCAGACTCCAGCGCCGGCAATTCCTTCCTGTCGAATGCGTCTTTGATACCCTCGGACATTTGAGCTTTCGATCGTCCCGCCAATATCAACTCGGTCTTCTTGATAGTGATTGGAAGGACGGTTCGTGCCGCCGGCGGGTTCAGGCAGATCGCACCACGTATCTTGGGATCCCAAAAAACGGGATCCTCGACTCCAGCGGTCCATGATCGTTCCACCATGCAGACGAAACCGTTCTTACCTTTGACCCTGGTTTCGTAACCGTGGCGCCCGAGGACCAAAACTTCGGCATCGCGCGAGATGGACTCCGGGGCCGCGCTCTGCGCCAGGGCTATCTCGGCATCGCGATCTGCCATAAGATATTGCTCAATCGGGGCCATGCTCGGATAAGGTGCTTTGGTGTCTTTAGCTTGCGCGTGCCACACCGCGCCTAGCGTCACGCTAGCCAATACGATCGTCCTGATTATCTTTCGGCTCATTTGCTTTTCCTTTATGCAGCTTCGCCGAGGTGCGAGAAACCTGCCTTGTCCAAGCGTGGTGAAATGACCAATGTTCTTGACCAGAGATCTCCCACGGCTTTCCGAATCTATTCTCCCCGGTAGGCTCGCTTCAAACCTTCAATATCAATCTTGCTCATCTGCAGGATGGCTCTAAAGACTCTTTGGGATTTCAACGGGTCTTTGTCCTGCATGAGCTGGCGCAAAGCCGAAGGAACGATCTGCCAGGACACGCCATATTTGTCCCTTAGCCATGCACATTGCAACCGATCTCCACCTTCGGAAAGCTTTTCCCACAATTCATCTACCTCTTCTTGCGTTTCGCAGTTCACGAAGAAGGAAATGGCCGGTGAGAACTTATATTGCGGTCCTCCGTTCAGTGCGGTGAATTCAAGTCCGTCAAGCGAGAATGTCACGATCATTACCGTGCCTTTCGGTCCGGGACCTGCGTCGCCATATCGGGTGACGTTTCCAATCTTTGAGTTCTTGAAAATGGAGACATAAAAGTTGGCCGCTTCCTCGGCTTTGCCATCGAACCATAAAAATGGGGTTATCTTTTGCAATGTTTTATCCCAGGCAAGAAAGACAATCTCTTTCTCTGGGGCACACTAACAAATATCACTTGCATAATGCAAGTAAATATTTAACATTACTTTATGGCGACAAAGCACAAAGCAAGGCGCTCAGGATGCCCACTGAATGCATCGGTGGAAATGCTGGGCGATCGCTGGTCGCTGCTGATTATTCGCGACATGATGCTGCGCGGATTTCATTCGTACAAGGAATTTCTGGAGTGTTACGAAGGCATCGCTACAAATATCCTCGCGGACCGTCTGCAGAAGCTGGTCGCCTACGGAATCATCACTACGGAAAACGATCCGACCGATGGACGCAGAGTGACTTACCGGCTGACGGAAAAAGGGATCGATCTGGCGCCCGTACTCACTGAGATGGTGCTGTGGGCTGCAGCGCACGAAGAAACCGGCAATCAAGCGCTGGTCCGCCAAATGAAGGAGGACAAGAGGAAATTTCTGGCTGAGGTGCGACAACGCTGGGCTGGCCACCACTAACGCAGGATCGAGAACTCCGACTGTGCGATGGTTGCTTGGGGTAACATGATTCAGTGCCCAATCGGGTTCCCAAGCAAGGCAAACTCACCATTCTTCGCGCCGACCGCCTGAGCAAATTTCCCTGGCTCGTCCATGGATTTTCTACGCGCCTAGGGGGATTTTCCCGCGCTTATGGGGGCGGCTCACTCAACCTCGGGTTCACCAAAGACGACTCCAAGGCCAACGTTGAGCGCAACAGGACCACATTTCTAAGGGAACTCGGTGTCGAGAAATGCGAGTTCGCGGAGCCCTCGCGGAAAGCCTCACGAAGAACGGAATCCCAACTTTGGCCGCTGGTTACGCTGCGCCAGATTCATTCTGACCTTATCCATTTTGTCGACTCCCCTGGGGAAACGCAACTTGCGGGCGATGGCCTGATCACGGCAACACCTGGGTTGTTGCTCGCCATTCAGACAGCAGATTGCCTGCCCGTCATTCTTGTTGATCGCAAGAAGCGTGCTGTGGGAGTGTTTCATGCGGGCTGGCGGGGCACGGTCAAACGCATCGTAGAAAAAGGAGTGGGCGAGATGCGTCGGCACTTCGGCAGCCGTCCGCGCGATCTCACGGCCGCGATTGGCCCCGGAATTCATGGCTGCTGTTATGAAGTCGGCGAAGACGTTCGTGAGAAGTTTGAATCGCAGTTCACCTACTCGGCGAAGCTGTTTCGCGAGGTTGAAGAGTCCGATCCAGTACGCGAAAAATATCCCATGTTGTTTCTCACGGCACGCGCCCCAGGTCACAGCGTCCTGCCTAAGAAAATATTCCTCGATCTGGTCGAGGCTAATCGACAACAACTGTTAGCTGTTGGAGTGCCTCGGAAGAGCATTGAACCCTCGCCGTTATGCACGAGTTGTCGAACCGACCTATTGTTTTCCTATCGCGCCGAGAAGGGCGGGACGGGTCGGATGATAGGTGTGGTGGGGATTCGAAGATGACCGGAACTCACAAGTCAGAATGCAGAAGTCAGAACGATGAAGCTGCAAACGAAAAGGGGTCTTACCTCCTTGCTGCATTGTGCATCGCGACTGGCGTCTAATTACGCCGTAGGCGGTGCAGCAGGAGTCACCGGCGCTGGCGGCACCGGCTCGCCAGCTCCTTCATTAACCAGATCCTTCAACTCCTTGCTGGGCTTGAAGAAAGGGATCTTTTTCGCGGGCACTTCGACCTTTTCGCCGGTCTTGGGATTTCGTCCCATGCGCGGCTTACGCTGGCGGGTTCGAAAGCTGCCGAAGCCGCGTATCTCGATTTTGTCCCCGGCGCACAAGGACCGCACCACGCTGTCGAAAATGGTCTCCACGATCACTTCGCTGTCCTTGCGCGTAAGTTCCGCTAAACGCGAGACTTCATCGATCAAATCGGCTTTTGTCATAGTTTCTTTCCGCCCCCAACCAGAATTTCATCGACTCGTCGTCACTTAACTGCGAGCACCTGGTTTGACGCCCTCAACCTTTATAACCTTCTCAAATTTCAGGGGTTGTACGCAAGTCGCGGATTCGGAACGCTCCACGCTCCGCGATAGATCCGGTTCCTCACTTCCACAGATAGTAGAACCCAACCTGCTGTTCAAGCATCTTCTCGCGATCCGGCAAATACTTCGAGACATCTCCCAGGAGAAGATCGAGGAGCGTCCTGCGATCTTTCTCCGGATGTACCAACGTCGGTTCCCCAGAAATGCCAACCGATTTCGCAGTGTCCTTTACAGCCGCTTCAAAGTCGCCCACGTTATCAATCAGCTTCATCGACAGCGCCTGCTGGCCAGTCCAGACCTTGCCATTGGCGATGCCCTTCACGTCGTCGACCTTGATGCCGCGCCCGTCAGACACCGCCTGCACGAACTGTCCGAACATGTTGTCGATCAGCGATTGCATGTAGGCTTGCTCGGTCGGAGTAAGGTCGCGGGCCGGGTTTCCCGTATCCTTGAACTCTCCGGTTTTGATGACGACATCTTTCAGCTTGGCCCACTTCAGCAAATCCCCATAGTTCACCCACTGCGCGATCACGCCGATCGATCCAACAATACTGCCCTGGTCGGCATAGATCTTGTTCGACGCCGAGGCAATATAATAGGCTCCGCTGGCACCCACGGTCTCGATGGACACGACAACATTTTTCTTCTTTTCCTCGCGGATACGCTTGACCTCGCGATAAATTTCTTCCGACGCAGCCACGCCGCCGCCCGGGGAATTCACGTGCAGGATGATGGCTTTGATCGAAGAATCATCGGCAAATTTTTTCAATTCGCCGACCACTGGTTGTGGCGAGAGGATCACTCCCTCAAGGTCAACCACTCCAATACGGTCGCCGAAGCCGCCAAACCCCGCTTCATTGTTGTTCGCGTGCAGGGTGAGGTAAACCAGGGAGAACACGGCCAGAACGAAGAGGAAGAAAGCTCCTCCGCCAATCAATATCCAGAGAAGGGTACGGGAACGTTGCTCAGCCATGGGGAAAGTTTAGCACCGCTGGCCTAGGGCGTGAGCGCGCGCAGGACTCCGCGCTGAACTGTCACCTCGACAGGTGTCTTGCAGACATATTCTCCGTCGGCATAAACGTCAAGTGGAGTCTCGGTTTCCACGCGCACCCGTGGCGCCTGGAAGTAATCCACTTCGCGAACACTCAAATGGTTCCCAAAGTAAACTGTCGGAAACATGCATGCGAGCTTGAAGGGATCGATACCGCCGATCACGCACACGTCGAGTTGACCGTCATCGAATCGCGCGTGAGGCGCGATTTTCATTCCGCCGCCATAAGTCGAAGTGTTGGCGAAAGCTGCGAGTAGGGTTGGCTGATCGCTGCGGATATTCCAGCCGCCAGATTCGTTAGGAGCGAAGACCTTCATTGGAAGCGGAGCAAAGCTAAGAATCGTCGGGGCCAGGCATAAAGCGTACCCTCCGTGGCCGCGTAACCAGCGCGGCAGTGCATTGGCGCGCCGGGCCACTTCGCTATCGAGCCCAATACCCGCCACGCTGCAGAAGTAGCGCCCCGTATCGAGTCGCGAGTCGCAAGATTGGTCCGCACCGTCACCAGGAATAATTACTCCCAGATCAATCTCCCGGATATTCGCGTGTCCGGCGCAGAACCTTCGCCACGCAGCGAGCGAGTCGCGCACGCGTTGTAGTCCAAGGGCTCGCGCAAAATCGTTGCCGCTGCCCGCCGGGACGATCAACAGCGGCAGAGCAAGCTTCACCAATTGGCTCAGGTGACGATGGACTGTGCCATCGCCCCCGAAGAGCAGAATGACGTCCGCCTGATCCGCTGCAACGGGCAGGCCGATGCGCCAGTCGATGATTTCGCGGATGCCTTCGTCATTTTGGAATGGCTTGAGGTCCTTCCAAGTGCATCCAAGCCCGAGGATGGCGGCGGCGATCATTTCACGAGCGAGGGTATCAGAGTCCACGGGAACGCTCCCGAAGGGTCAAGGAGCCCGCTTGTCCAGATCGGTTCGGTTGGAGAAACCTTTCGCGTGCACTGGATACACTTCCGGTCTCTCCCCAGGACAGCGAATCGCTGACATGATGGTTACACCAACTCCGTGTGAGGAGGTCCGTAATGCGGATTCAAGTGTATGTGCTTTATTGTCTTACGCTTAGCATGGTTATGGCGGGCTGTGGAGGGGGGTCGGAGCCCCCAATCGGTACAACCGTTCCCACCACTCCCGCTCCTGCCACGGCCACCGATGTGCTCACCTATCACAATGACATCGCGCGTACGGGGCAGAATCTCACAGAAACCACGCTGACCACGAGCAACGTTGCTTCGGCGACTTTCGGCAAGCTGGGCTTCTACTCCGCGGATGGGTTGGTTGACGCGCAGCCGCTCTGCGCCTCGAATGTCGCGGTTCCGAGTAACGGCCCGCACAACATGTTGATCGTTCCCACGGAGCACGGTTCGGTGTACGCCCTCGATGCGGATTCCGGCGCGACGATCTGGCAGGTCTCGACGTTGAAAACGGGCGAGACCACCTCGGATGATCGAAACTGCTCTCAGATAACTCCCGAGATTGGGGTAACTTCTACGCCTGTTATTGACCGCGGCAGCGGTCCGAACGGGGCGATTTACGTGGTTGCGATGTCGAAAGACGCATCTGGCAACTACCACCAGCGCCTGCACGCGCTCGACCTGGCGCTGGGGACGGAATTGTTCGGCGGGCCGGTCGATGTTCAGGCGACCTATCCGGGAACCGGCGACAACAGCAACGGCACTAGCGTGGTCTTCGATCCGGGACAGTACGCAGAACGCTCGGCGCTGCTGTTGCTGAACAGCGTGATCTACACGGGCTGGACTTCGCACTGCGACATCCGGCCCTACACGGGATGGATTATCGGTTACAGCGAATCCACGCTGGCTCAGACAAGCGTGTTGAATGTGACCCCCAACGGCAACGAAGGCGCGATCTGGATGGCTGGGGCGGGCCTCGCCGCCGACAGCTCCGGAAACATTTATTTTCTCGATGCCAACGGGGACTTTGATGTCAACTTGACTGGCGGATTTCCCAGCGACGGCGACTACGGTAACGCTTTCATGAAACTCTCGACCTCAAATGGTCTCGCCGTGGCGGATTATTTCGAAATGGACAATGAGGCATCGGAGAACGGCAGCGACACGGACCTTGGCTCCGGCGGAATGATCGTTCTGCCCGATCTGAACGATAGCTCCGGCCATACCTGGCATCTGGCGGTTGGCGCCGGGAAAGATTCGAATCTCTATGTCGTGAATCGTGACTCGATGGGCAAGTTCAGCTCAAATAACAGCAGCATCTATCAAGAACTCCCGGGGGCGCTGCCTGGAGGAGTTTTTGCAATGCCTGCATACTTCAACAATACAATCTATTACGGATCGGTGGGGAGCCCCATCCAGGCCTTCACGATCACCAATGCGATGCTGTCGACCACCGCAACGTCGCAGACAGCGAACAGCTTTGCGTATCCGGGAACGACTCCGAGTGTCTCCGCCAACGGCACCAGCAACGGAATCGTTTGGGCGATTGAGAACAACAGTCCGGCCGTGCTGCACGCCTACAATGCCGCGAATCTGAACGAGATCTACAACAGCAACCAGGCCAGCAGCAACCGCGATCAATTTGGATCGGGCAATAAGTTCATGGTGCCAACAATCGTGAATGGCAAGGTCTTTGTGGGAACCCCGAATGGGGTGGCTGTATTCGGACTCCTGCCGTAGTGTTTCATGTGGGGACAGCCGCCCTCGGCTGTCCGGCGGAGCGAAGCTCCGCAGTTGCGTACGCCGCCACGACCTCACGGTGGAGAAAACGGATTCACAAATGGTTTCTTCCACAACCATGGATACACGGTCCATTCCTCGACTAGCCCAGCCCGAACCGGATTCTCCAACAGATAAATGATTTTCGCGTCGAGATCCTCAGAAGAGCGCAGCACGTGGTCAAACGATTCGGTCTGCCAAACGCGTCCTTTGCGACCCAGCGTCTTGTTCACCATGTGAGCCGAAGCACCTTTGATGGCATCCATAATCTCGGCCAGCGAGTAAATCTCCATCGCCTGCTGATCAACCAACGGTGTGAAGATCATGTGAGCATGATCCGGCATCACGACAGCGACCCGAAGATCGAACTTCTTTCCGTTGTCGTGGAGACAACATTGCAGCACAATCGAACGTGCCGGCTCCGGAAGCACCCACCTCCGGTCAGTGCAGAATGTAACAAAGTGCTGCCTGTCATCGCACTGAAGATGCGGAAGCTGTCTGCGATAGAAAGCCTGCGGCATAGGTTCTATGTGGGGACAGCCGCCCTCGGCTGTCCGCGGAGCGAAGCTCCGCAGTTGCTTGAAGTCTAGTAGGAATGCTGCGGCTGTAGGGTTTGGGAGCTGAAGAAATTCTTGCTCAATTTCAGATTGGGAAAGCTGGAGAGGAAACCCCGGCGAGCTTCCGCTCGCCCGGACAGCCGAGGGCGGCTGTCCCCACATGAGCCGTCGGTTAACTCTCGTCATGCAGAACTCGAACCCTTTTCATTTTTCGGCCGACGCGCAGCACCAGCTCCTCTCCGAGTGGAACCATCGCCAACAAACCCTTGGGCGAATCGATCTTCCCACCGCTGAGATCCACCAAGCTCACGGCGCCCTGCTTGATTTTTGCGCCCGCTTCCGTATTTGAAGCCGCAAGTCCGGATAGGCGAATAAGTTTGTCGACGCGAATCGCCTCCCAGCGTTGCTGTCCGATCACGCGGACTCCTCCTCCGGTGAAAGGCCCTTCCGAAAGAATCTCTTTAAATCTTACATCGACGCGCTCCACTTCTTCCGGCACCTGATCCTTCTGAAACTGCTTCGCCCAATCCTCCGCTGCCCTCCCCGCATCATGAGCTGAGTGGAAATCCGCGACAATCCTCCTCGCCAAATCCTTCTTGGCCTGCATGGGATGCTCTTCCCGCTTTATCTTCTCGATGTTGGCGACCTGCACATCTGTCAGCAACTCGTAGTATCTCCACATCATTTCGTCGGAGATGCTCATGATTTTGCCGTACATTTCGAGCGGCGGCTCGTGAATGCCGATCGCGTTGCTCAGTGACTTCGACATCTTCTGGACACCATCGAGGCCCTCGAGAATCGGCGTGGTCAGTACCACTTGCGACTCCTGCCCAAACGCGCGCTGCAGTTCGCGGCCCACCAGCAGATTGAATTTCTGGTCAGTGCCGCCGAGTTCCACATCGGCTTCGAGCGCGACTGAGTCGTATCCTTGCACGAGTGGATAGAGCAACTCATGCACGGAAATCGGCTTCTCCTCCTGGAATCGTTTGTTGAAGTCTTCGCGCTCGAGCAGTTGCGAGACGGTGTACTTCGCCATTAGGCGGACGAAGTCGTCGGCCGTGAACGCGCCCATCCATCGCCGGTTGAAGTCGACGACAGTTTTCTGCGAATCTAGAATCTTGAAGACTTGCGTCTTGTAAGTCTCGGCATTTTCTTCGATCTGCTCGCGAGTAAGCGGCGGACGCGTTACCGAGCGCCCTGTGGGATCACCGATCATGCCGGTAAAATCTCCGATCAGGAAAATCGCGGTGTGACCGAGATCCTGAAAATGCTTCAGCTTGCGCAGAACCACGGTGTGACCGAGGTGCAAGTCGGGGGCAGTCGGGTCCATGCCAAGTTTTACGCGCAGCGGCTTGCCCGTGGCCCGCGACTTCTCCAGCTTGGCTCGCAGATCGGCCTCGCGGATAATCTCCGCGGAGCCCTTTTTGAGATATGTGAGTTGTTCGTCGACAGGGGCGAAGGTTGGCATGAGAAAGGACATTATAGAGAATGAAGAAGGCAGAAGTCAGAACGTAGAAGTAAAATGCACTGGAAGCGGGCTTATGGCGGCTGACATTCAAATACGAAAGGCGACGCCGGCGGATGTTCCCCGTTTGCGGGAAGTGATCGAGGCGTCGGTGCGGGGCTTACAGGCCGCGGATTACTCGGCTGCGCAGATTGAAGGCGCGTTGAAGTCGGTCTACGGCGTGGATAGCCAGATCATCGCAGATGGAACGTATCTCGTAGCAGAGATTTTCGTGGCGAACAAAACACCCATGATCGTCGCCTGCGGCGGCTGGAGCAAGCGAAAGACTCTGTACGGAGGCGACCAATTCGCGGCGCGCGAAGACTCGCTGCTTGACCCTGCACGCGAAGCGGCGAAGATCCGAGCGTTCTTTGTGCATCCCGATTGGGCGCGGCGCGGCATTGGCAGCTTGATTCTCGAAGCTTGTGAAAAGGCTGCCAGGGAATCCGGGTTTACCCGCCTGGAAATGGGAGCAACCCTGAGTGGCGTTGCATTTTACAAAGCGAAAGGATATGCGGCCATCGAGAATCACCAGGCTGCGCTTGGCAATGGTGAGGTACTGCCGATCGTGAGGATGGCAAAAAGCGTTTGAGAAGCGCGTTTCTTACTTCTGCACTTTGCCTTCTGCCTTCTGACTGGCGTTCTTCAATCTCCGTCCTACGATTTCGTAATTCCCTTTCAGCACGATGTTAATGGCTTCCGTATATGCAATGTGTTCCTGCTCGAGGATGCGGCCAGCCAGCGTGCGCTCATCATCGGTTTCGAGCACTGGGACGGTTTTCTGCACGATGATCGCGCCGTGATCGAGTTCTTCGTCGACAAAATGCACGGTGCAACCTGAAACTTTCACGCCGTAGGCGAAGGCCTGCTCTTGCGCTTCGAGTCCAGGAAACGCCGGCAGCAGCGAGGGATGGATGTTGAGAATCCGCCGCGGAAACTGTTGCACGAACCAGGGAGAGAGCAGGCGCATGTATCCCGCGAGACAGATCAGGTCCACATCGTTCTGTTTGAGCGCGGCAACAACTTCGCGGTCATGTTCTTCGCGCGGCTTATCCTTCGATGGAATCACTAGCGCCTTCAATCCGCGCTGGCGCGCCGCCTCAAGGCCGGGTGCATCTGCTTTGTTGGAGATAACAATAGCGATGCGCGCATCTGCAATACGGCCCGCGTCGATGCTGTCGGCGATAGCGACGAAGTTCGAGCCCCGTCCGGAGAGGAGAATGCCGAGGGAGTGCATGGTTGGAAGCTTCCAGCTAGAACATCATAATTCACCACAGAGACAAAGAGACACAGAGGAATCCTAAAATTGCAAATTCAATGAATCGGGGAGCAGAAACGCGTTCGGACTTAGGCGTGACAAACTTCAAAAAGACTTTCTCTGTGTCTCCGTGTCTCTGTGGTGAACGATTTCTCAGTTGTAGATTACTTTGCGCTCGCCTTTGACAATGCGGCCCACGGTAAAAGCTTTCTCGCCCACGCGTTCGAGCACAGTCTGAGCCTTTTTGAATTTTGCCAGGGGAACGATCAGCAGCATGCCCAGCCCCATGTTGAAGGTTCGCAGCATCTCGTCTTGCGGAACATTGCCCAGCTCCCGCAGATGCTCGAACAACGGCGGTACAGGCCAGGAACCAAGATCGACCGCAGCCGCGGTTCCGCGCGGCAAGACGCGAGGAAGGTTTTCCGTGATCCCGCCGCCGGTAATATGCGCCAACGCAGAAGCACATTGGGCATCGATCAGCTTTCTCAGCGCCGGCCAGTAGCTTTTGTGGGTGCGCATCAATTCATTGCCAACCTTATTCTTGATCTGGTTGACGTAATCCTCGGGCGAGTAATGCGCCACTTCAAAGAGCAGTTTGCGCGCCAGCGCATATCCGTTGGTGTGCAGGCCGTTGGAGGCCATGCCGAGGATAACGTCGCCGATCTGTACATCCTTGCCGGTGATGATTCGGTCGCGCTCGACCACGCCGACAATAAATCCCGCCAGATCATACTCGCCGTCAGGATAGAAACCGGGCATTTCGGCCGTCTCTCCGCCGATCAGGGCACAGCCGTTGTGCTTGCAGGCGTCGGCGATACCTTCGACCACTTTCTCGGTAATTGTGGGTTCGAGCTTGCCCGTCGCCAGGTAATCCATAAAAAATAGAGGCGCGGCCCCCTGAACAGCAATGTCGTTGACGCAGTGATTGACCAAGTCCGCGCCCACAGTGGAATGCAGGCCCATCTCGAAGGCAATTTTAAGCTTCGTCCCAACACCATCGACGCTCGAGACCAGCACCGGATCGACGTATTTCGTCTTGTCCACCGCGAAGAGGCCGCCGAAACCGCCGATTTCGCTGAGGACGCCGCGGGTAAACGTTTTGTGTGCCAGATATTTGATGCGCTGTTTTGTGCGGTTGGCACGGTCGATGTCGACACCCGCGTCCGCGTAAGTGACAGGTGTCGCGCCGGGCGTGGGATTTTTGGCCACGATCTCTTGCGGTGCTCTTTCTCAGTGCTTCAGTGTGGGAAAACGCTGGTTTCCTGGCGAAGCAACAACCACTAAGGTCGCTCATTGTAGCACGTTCGAAGTGCACGCCAACACACACGCTTCAAGAGTTACGTTTAAAGAATCTGTCAATTCCATACGCGAGTGGGCCTAACGTCATCGCACTCGCACCGCCGATCAGCGCGAAGCGGTCACTGCCCAGCAGTGCGGCCATCGCCATGACCACCGGCGCTGCGACTACATAAATCAGTCCAAGGCTCCGGCCGGGAATCACGAACGCGCGCGGCATCTGGGGCCGTGTGCGGCGCAGCTTCCATGCCGACAGTACAGTCAGCACCGTGGTAGCCGAGCGCATCCAAATGTAGACAGAGATGAGCTGAGCCAGGCTCTGCCATGCCAGCAGCGCATAGATCGCCGCCGAGATAACAATTGCCAGCCACGGCGTGCCATACCGGACGTGCCTTCGGGTAAGCGCCGCCGGAAGGTATCCGTCTTCCGCCATGGCAAAGGGCATGCGCGTAGTGGTGAGGACGGTGCTGTTGAGCAGCGCAACGTTGCAGACCATCGCCGCAAGCGTTATCCATGTTCCCAGCCAGGGGCGTCCAGTCGACGATTCTCCAATCGATCGGGCCGCATCCGAGAAGAATCCTGAATGCCATTTCTGCCATTCGCCTGCTGAAGCAAGGCCAGCGAGGGTCGGCAGGAAATACGCTGCCATCGAAAGCGGCACCACTAGCGCTAACGCGCGTGGGTAGGCTCGTTGCGGGTCTTCGACCTCCTCGGCTACCGTCGAGAGTTGTTCGTACCCCGAGTAGAGCCACAAACCCAGCGCCAGCCCCACGCCGAAAATCTTGAACGTTGGCTGATGAGGCGGGATCAACGGGACGAAAGGATTGTGATGCCAGTTCATGAAGGCCATCACGATCATCGTCATTACGGGCACAAAGATGAAAATCTCAAGCGCCGTCGCGACCTGCCCCACCATCTGAATGCCGAGCACGTTGATCCACGTAATCACAGCAATCAGGCCAACGGAAACGAGATAATGTTTCCACCCAGTAATCCCGGGAAAGTAGTACACGAGATAGTCGGTAAAGAGAACGGCGTAGGCGCCGCCGAGTAAGAATGAAGCTGACCAGTTCCACCATCCTGCAAGGAATCCCCAGAAATCTCCGAAGGCCGCGCGGGTCCAACGATAGAAGCCGCCTTCAACCGGCATCGCCGTGGTCAGTTCCGCAGACACCAGAGAGACGGGTATGCACCAGAAAAACGGCAGTACTAACAAGTAGATCAGCGTCATTCCAGGACCCGAAGTCGTCACCATGTCTTCGAGTCCGAAGGGGCCGCCCGTCGTGTAGGAAAACATTACGAAGACGAGATAGAAGAGACCAGCTTTGCGGAGAGTGGACGATGGGGAGTGAGTCGTCAAAGGAAGTTGTTAATTTCTGATTGTTGATTGAATACCACGATCCGTAAACCGCATTGTCAATCAGCAATCAAAAATCAACAACTAACAATTTCCTAAGCGGCAAGTACGCCCGTTAACGCGCCTTCCAGTTCCAGCAATTTACGTTTCACATCAAGGCCGCCGCCGTAGCCGCAAAGTGTGCCGTCGGAGGCGATCACGCGATGGCAGGGGACGACGATTGCGATCGGATTGCGATTATTGGCCATGCCCACGGCGCGAAACGCATTTGGTTTGCCGATTGCGCGGGCGATGTCTGCGTAAGTGCGAGTCTCACCGTAAGGAATCGCTAACAGGGCACGCCAGCAGGCAAGTTGAAAATCGGTTCCGCGTAGATCGAGCGGAAAGGTGAAGGCTCGGCGCCCGCCAGAAAAATATTCGTTTAGCTCGTTTAGGTAAGGGAGCGTCGCACCAGCCGAATCTTCGAATATAAAACCGCGCTTTTCTTCGCGAAGATGGCGCGGGCTCGGGCGAATCGATTGTTGTCCGGACAACCTGGCGTCGAATTCCAAGGCAACCAGCCCATACCTGGAAGCTGCAAGAAACAACGGTCCAATTGTCGATTCGATGGTTACCGTGTAAAGGTTTTCCATTTAGCCCTCCTTCCCCCAGCAGACCACAATAGCAGACGGTGGGCTGGACGTTTTCGGACGTTTACGCACTCCCGTGCTGTCCCAGTTGACAGAAATCGGCTTTTGCCCCAAAGTGTGTGCGGCGTGCTTATGGCCTTACCTCCGTCTCTTGTAAAGAAGGGCCTGATCATCATCGTTGCCGTAGTGCTGGCTCCCGTTCTGCTTGTGGGGCTGGTGGCATTTGCCGGCGGGGACTGGCGGCAGGTTGGCGCTACTGCCGCGGGCGATCAGGTATTGGTCAGCTCGGTCACCGCGCAGCGGAATGGCCTGCGCACGGCATGGATTCGCGTGGAATACAAGGAACCCGCCACGCTGCCCCAGGGCGGTCCATTTGTGGAGTTGAGGGCGCGTGTTCGTTTTAATTGTGCTGGGGGTGTCGCGGTGCCCATCGCTGTTGCGAACCCGGAGTGGTTTTATTCTCGCGAGCGCGGCGGCAGACTTGTGGTCAGCAAAAAGATGCACCGTGATGATCAGTTCGGCAGGAGTACGGAAGGCGGCTTCGGCGAAATAGCCAGAGACTTTGTTTGTAAGCAGAAATAAGTCTAAGCAATCGGCTGTCAGAAGATTTCCACAGGCCCCCACCTCGGTAACCCAGAACCTACTTCCGCAGAAGATACTTCCGTCATATGCTGATTATGAAAATATAGAGTTGGCGGCGCCTGTTGCCACCTCTCTCACAGTGGTCATGACTTCATTGGGTCTCTATTCTCTGGTGACAGCCGGAGGCGCAGTTGTTCTGGGCGCCTATGCCCTCTTACGGCGCAAGCCCAAAGGGCCGGCTGAACTGGAGCGCGAACGCCGCACCTGGCTCGACGGTATCGGACGCATCACGGATGGTACGGTCATCGATGTCCAGGAAATGCCTCCGAACAACGGTCACCACGCCGCGGTGCTGCTCATTTATAAGTATGACGTCGCGGGTGTTTCGTACGAGTGCTCGCAAGACGTCACCTATTTGCGCCAGTGGATTAACCTGCACTCCTGCCGGCTCGGTCTGCCGACGTCGGTGAAATACGATCCACACAATCCGGGGAACTCGCTGGTGGTGTCGGAGAGCTGGATGGGGTTGCGGCAGTAGAACAGTTCCCAGTTTCCACTGATCACTGGCGGCTGCTTTTCAGATCTGATAGTCGTCCTGAAACAATTCCTGCGGAGATATATTTGGTGTCGACATCGGTTCGTCGATCGCCAAGTCAGGTTCGGCGCCCAGGGCTTCGTGCGAGTGATGTTGAAACTTTTCGCGCAACTCGTGCACTTCTGAAGCCAGCTTGATGATTACATCCGAAAGGGGGTCGCGGATGTCTTTGGGATCGGTGATGACCACGCGTTTGCCGTCGCGCAGAACAATGTGTCCCGGCACACCCACAATCGTGGAGTTCGCCGGTACACTGCGCAGCACGACTGATCCTGCTCCCACCCGGCAGTTGTCTCCAACGGTGATGTTGCCCAATAACTTTGCGCCGGAGCCAATCGAAATGTTGTTGCCAAGTGTGGGATGGCGCTTGCCTTTCTCTTTCCCCGTTCCGCCGAGAGTTACGCCCTGGTAGATTGTGACATCGTCGCCGACGATGGCGGTCTCTCCGATCACCGTCCCCGTGCCGTGGTCGATGAAGAGACGCCTCCCAATCTCAGCGCCGGGATGAATCTCAATTCCGGTGAATACGCGCACGACTTGCGAGGTGAATCTCGCGAGGAAGCGCATACCGTGAAGCCATAGCCAGTGGCTCAAGCGATGTGCCCACACGGCATGCAGGCCCGGATACAAGAAGAGTACTTCAAAGTAGGAGCGCGCAGCTGGGTCCGACTCGAAGACTGCGGCAATGTCTTCCCGCACTGAGCGGAAGAAACTGGTCATGGGGCAGTTCTCAGTTCTCGGTTCTCAGTTCTCAGTAAAACCGCTTGGTCGCCGCCGTAATCGCGGCGCTACTGAGATTCTGGAACTGGAAGCTTTTCCCTCGTCCCCATGAACGTAGCCTAGCGAGAGAAAGAGCGCAAGTGAGGAGCACTGAAGGCTGAGAACTGAGTCTTTAGCCGCCGGTCTGGAAGCCGCCGCTGTTGGCGACCGTAATGCGAAGGTACTTATACGGATTGACCGGGGTATCGTTGATCCGGACCTCGTAATGAAGGTGCGGGCCGGTTGAACGTCCGCTCAGGCCGATATAACCAATGGTGTCGCCGCGATGAACATGCTGCCCAGGCGCAACCGCGAAGCCGGAAAGGTGGCCGTAGCGAGTCGAGATGCCGTGGCCATGATCCATCATGATGAGCTTGCCGTATCCACCCAGGAAGTCAGCGAATGTAATTACGCCATCGGCGGGAGCGATGATCGCGTGGCCGTAAGCGCTGCCAATGTCCACCCCGCTGTGAAAAGCGCCTTCTCCGTTGAAGGGATCGATGCGCTCCCCGAAGCTGGCGGTGACCTGGCCATCGACTGGCCACAGGTTGGGGGCCGAGTTGGCGCGGAACCAGTCGGCTGTAGTGGCGTTGCGAGTCATCCCAAGGCTGATTCCTACGGTGGCGGCGCCGGTCAGGGCGGAGGTGCGGAGTGCGACAAGCTGGTCTAGCGAAGAGGTGACGTCAGCGTCCTCGATTTGCACCTGCGAAGCGGTAACCAGCGTGGGTTGCGACTTCAACCCGTACAGTGCGGACACTTCACTGGCGATTGATCCCAGGGAAGCCACCTGAACGTCGCGCTCTTTGGCGACTTCCTCCAGGCGTGAATAACGATCCCTAAGCTGATCTTTCTCGGTGCGTAGTTGGTTGTAGTGCGAAACCTTGAGCAACATCCGCGCATAAGAGCTGGCGATACCGGTAAGGCTCAGGAATCCAACAGCGGCACCGACGACGAAAACATACAAATAATGGACGGGAATCGAGATCTTGCGCAGCTGACCATCGTTCCCGCGCGCGACAAAAAGGATGTAGAAACGCTTTTGCAAATGCACTACCTTTCGCTCTGAATGATCAGGTCCGGAACTCCAGGCAAAGTTCTCACGTTGCAGAAAGCCTGTTCGGACCACCTGATACTTCGGGCCACGCTTCCCATTTTGGGAATGGAAACTTTTAACGCGCCCGTTTCCGCCGAAGCCTGAGGCGCAAGCCCACAAAAATCCTATCTGCAGTTGATACGCAATGCAGAACTTAGGTTGCCCCTAAGGTATTAAAACCCGCTCGGGTCAACGGTTTTACTGAGTGCTGGTTTTCTGAATGCTGGTAAAGGGTAGCAAAGCAGGTTCCCCCTGTCAACGAACCAGGGGGGCAGTAAGAAGTTACTTAGGAGGGGGGTAACCAGAAGCTATCGCGAGCAGGTTACCGGAGCGTCTGGGCAGTTCATTCTACTGGCCATGGGGCCCATTGCGGTTTTCTAGTGCTCGGCCAGACGGCGAGGTGCGCGGAATCTAGGGGAATCACTCGACTGCATCTACGGCACTCACTGGACAGAAAATTGCTGCCTGCAAGCGTTCCGCGTTGACCTCAGCTTATATTTATTGAGATGACGATTGGGGAAAAAGCGCTGATTGCCCAGATTCGCCACACGGCGACGCGTTTGAAAAATTCTGCCATTCGAACTGGAATTGGAGACGACTGCGCCGTACTCCGACTTCTGTCGCGCAGGAGTAGTAAGGATCGAGGCAGCGACGTGCTGGTCACCACTGACTTGTCTCTGGAAGAAATCCACTTTCGGCTGCAGTGGCATCCGCCGGAATCCATTGCGCATCGTTGTCTCGCACGAGGATTAAGCGACATTGCGGCGATGGGCGGAGAACCCGTCGCGGCCTTTCTTTCGCTGGCTCTCCCGCGCAAGACAGGGCAGAGTTGGGTGGATCGCTTTGTACACGGCCTGATTCGCCTGGCCGAGCGATATCGCGTGACCCTGGCGGGCGGCGACACCGCGGAGTCGCCGAACGGAATCCTGGCGGACATCGTCGTGGTAGGAACTGCACCTGCCGGAAGGGCTGTTCTGCGCTCCGGAGCGCGGCCCGGTGACCGTATTTATGTGAGCGGGGAACTTGGCTCTTCAGCGGCCGCCATCGCTGAGCTGCGGAAGAAGCCGACGCCGAAGCTGAACACGCGGGAATACCCAAGGCATTTCTTTCCTGAGCCGCGAATCGAATTGGGCCGCACTCTGCGCGAGAAAGGGCTGGCTTCGGCGATGATCGATACCAGTGACGGTCTCTCGACCGACCTTGCGCACATTTGCGAGGAAAGCGGCGTCGGAGCTGAACTGTACTCTGGAGCCATTCCGCGCGCCAGCGTGGGCAAGCCAGCACGCCAAGTCGATCTGCGCTTTGCGCTGCACGGCGGAGAGGATTACGAACTGCTCTTCACCGCCAGCCCTAAGCGGCGAGTCCTATCCCGCATTGCAGGGGTTCAGATTACGCAGATCGGACAAATCAAACGTGGGAAACAGATCTTCCTGATGAATCCGTGTGGCGCAGCCTCGCCGCTCATACCGCAGGGATGGGAACACTTCCGGAAGTAGTGGTTACCTTGGTCACCAGTCATCATTTGTGTCTATACCGGCTACCCTAAATCGGGTCTAGAGTAACAGCATGGAGTTCTCCCGAATTTCCCGCTTGCCTATTCTTTTTGGCGTGCTGATGATCTCGTTGGTGGCGCTCGCCAAAGATAAGAATCCGCCTCCGCCACCCGCGCATGCCACGTCTCCGGTGCCCGCAGTCACCGATGCGTACGTTCACAAAGAGTTCGGTGATAACTGTTCGCTGCTGGGCGGTCCGCCGCAGTTTGTTGGCGATCTAGACGGCGATGGAGTGGACGACCTCGTAGTTGCAGCCCGGTGCAAGAATCCACTGGCCGATCAAGCGGAATACAGCTTTCGCGTGGCCGATCCCTATAACAGCTTTCTGGGTTTCGGCGAAGTCAAAGTTACGTCGACATTTGCCTCGGATGAACCGGAACGCAGAGGCATTTGCCTACTCATCGTCCACGGAGTCGGTCCCGAGGCTTGGCGTTCCGACAAACCCAAACCCAAATTCCTGCTCATCAACCTCCCCTTCAAAACACTTACCATGAAACGGCTGGCGCTAAAAAAGAGAACGGTCCTCGGCGTCTATATGGAAGAACGAGGCGAAGGCGAGCAGACCTCTTCGGTCATCTTCTGGGACGGGAAAAAGTATCGCTATCAGATACTGGGCGCGGATCTGGAGTAGGTTGTGTGAAGAGTCCCGCCGCGTTTCGAGACGCCCTCCTCTCGGTCGGCTTAGCCTGCTTCCTGGTGGCGTGCCACAGCGATCGTCGTGAATTGTTCTATCCATCCCTCTCGGACGCAGACAAAGGCGGGGCAATTACCCGCGGCTGGATACCAGAGTTCCAATCCGGTAGCTCCCATTCCATTTATGAGGTTCACGATCTTTCGCCCTCGACGAATGGTGTGCCTTTGAGTTCGTTATTTCTGACTCGGAAGTCTTTCGGAAGAGGCTCAAGCGTGTTGATGCGCTACCGCAGCCCATGAGGCGCCTACCAAATCCTGGCGTATCGTGGTGGCCCTCCACTCTTGACGGGACTCTCGACATAGAGAATATCCACAGGAGCGGCTTCGAGCTTTACCTGGTAGCAACAGCGGATACATCCGCGACCACGAATGTCTCACTCTTTGCGGTCAATTGGACAAAAGGACGTGGATTCTTCTACTGCACACGAAAGTCGTTCCGCGACTGAACGCCTAGCACAGACCCTTCCTGCGCCTCCCACCCGATATAATTCTCCCGCCATGAATCTCGAAGAAAAAGCCGCAGAACTAAAAAAGCGCAACCAGCTTGCCGAAGACGGAGGAGGCGCGAAGCGCCGCGAGCGCCAGCACAAGGAAGGCAAAATGTCGGCGCGGGAGCGCATTGAGTTTCTGCTCGACGATGGCACCTTCGAAGAAACCGACAAGCTGGTCACCCACCGCTGCAACGACTTCGGCATGGCCGAGCAAAAGTTTTACGGCGACGGCTTCATTACCGGATACGGCCGCATCGAAGGCCGCCTCGTCTATGTCTTCGCGCAGGACTTCACTGTCTTCGGCGGCTCGCTCTCGGAGACGAATGCGGGCAAGATCGTCAAGATTATGGATCTCGCCGCGAAAATGGGCGCGCCCGTGATCGGGTTGAATGATTCTGGAGGCGCGCGCATTCAGGAAGGCGTGGCTTCTCTGGCGGGATATGCCGACATCTTTCTGCGCAACACTCTGTACAGCGGAGTAGTGCCGCAGATTTCGGCGATCATGGGCCCGTGCGCCGGCGGTGCGGTGTATTCGCCCGCCATCACCGACTTTGTCCTCATGGTCGATAAAACTTCTTACATGTTCATCACCGGGCCTGATGTGATTAAGACCGTGACCATGGAAGAAGTCACCAAAGAACAGCTCGGCGGAGCAATGACGCATAACGAAACTTCAGGCGTGGCGCACTTCCTGGCGCACGACGATGCCGAGTGCTTGTCGATAGTGCGCGAGTTGCTGACCTTCGTGCCTTCGAATAATCTCGATGACCCGCCGCGCAAACCCTGCACGGACCCGATCGACCGGGCTGATGCTGCACTCGATAAGATCGTCCCTGCGCAATCGAATCTGCCTTATGAGATGAAGGACGTGATCCACACCGTCGTCGACGACGCCTACTTTTTCGAGGTGCAGGAGCACTACGCGAAAAATATCGTCGTCGGATTCGCGCGCCTGGACGGCCGCTCCGTCGGCATCGTCGCCAACAATCCGGCGATGCTGGCGGGCACGCTGGACATCAATGCGTCGATCAAAGGCGCGCGCTTCGTCCGTTTCTGCGATTGCTTCAACATCCCGCTGATAACGTTTGAAGACGTTCCCGGATTTCTGCCTGGAACCGCGCAGGAATACGGCGGCATCATCAAGCACGGCGCTAAGCTGCTCTACGCCTTCGCCGAAGCCACCGTCCCCAAGGTCACCGTGATCACGCGCAAAGCCTACGGCGGCGCCTATTGCGTGATGGCCTCCAAGCACATCCGTACGGATGTGAACTACGCGTGGCCAACGGCCGAGATTGCAGTCATGGGCCCGGAAGGCGCGGTGGATATCGTCTACAAGCGCGAACTAGAGGCGGCAAATCCGCAAGATCGCCAGGAGTTACGCCAAAAGAAGATCGAAGAATTCCGCGACCGCTTCGCCAGCCCCTACGTCGCCGCCGACCGCGGGTTTGTCGACGCCATCATCCAGCCGCGCGAGACACGGAAGAAGCTGATTCAGGCGCTAGCGATGCTGGAGAACAAGCGCGACAAGAATCCGCCTAAGAAGCATGGGAATATACCGTTGTAAGCTTCCTTGCTATTGAGGCGCGTGGAGTGGGAAGTTCGTTCAGGTTACAGCTTAGGCGCACAGAAAATAAGAGTTCCGAGGTGGTGTTGGGTCCATTCGTCTCGGCCAGTAGCTCGCTTGTAGACCCTTGCTTGACCTGCTATCGCAGCTTCCCTTGCGGGGCTTGCGCGCGATCTTCGCTCGGGCTCCGGGCTTACCGCCAACCGGAAAAACCTACCCAACGCCTCGGAACTCTATCCTGCCTTCGACGTTTCTTCTTGTTCTCCTCGACCAGCGCTTTGCTATAGACCCTTGCTTGCCCTCCCTGCTCATTTTCATGAAGAGGGTGACTGCGCTTGAGTCCCGGACGCCGCACCAACCGGAAAAACTTTAGAAGCTGTCAAAGAACGATTATGTTTCTACTCTTTTTATTTTTGCAGTCAATGAAAACTTGGCGTTTGTAACTCTCGTATTTTCAGTCGAGTGCACGCCATCCACAGGTAGGTGACAGGAAGTGGTGCACTCGCGTCGAACGAGCTCGCTCAAAAAGCGCGCCAGATGCGGCTTTCCAGAGTCGTTAGTTTGAGAGGACAAAATCAGCGATTTCCTCGATTCCTTTGACGTTGTGAAAATCACGCAGAAGCAGCGCTGGACAAGGGTCTCCTCAACTCCTCGCAGTCCCGACTTCAGCCGATTTGGATCTTTTCGTCGAGAAGTTGCTTGTCACCTTCGTCGGTGCCGGCGAGCTCAAACGAGTTTGTGATTGTCGCCTTACCCTGCTCGACGCTGGTGATCACGTAAGAGCAGCCGATCCAGTGAGCTTCCGCGAAATCAGTCTGCGACCAGCGTGCCGGATGATCGGGGTGGGAGTGGTAGAAACCGACGATGTCCTCGCCGCGCTCTCGCCCCTCGCGCTGGATGCGAACCAGTTCGCGAGGATCGATGTTATAGCGGTTCTGGGGTGAGTCGGTTCGCGTATTGCCGCAGCGCGCGGTTGAGATCACGATGCGCGTGCCGTCGCCATCCATACGCCCTAGCAGCACACCGCAGCATTCGTGCGGATAGGTTTCTTCGCCGTGGTGACGGATAGCTTCGTATTCTTTAGGTGTAATCTTCAGCATTGATGGATGTTGTTCAAGCCAGGATGAGATTTTGCCTCTCAACGAGGAGCTTCAACGGTTATTTGAGCGACGTTCTTCACCGGAAAATTTACTGAGTTTGCGATGAAACAAAGATGGTGAGCTTGTTCATGAAGCGATAAAGCCTTGGCCTCGTCAGATTCTTCGGAAATCGTTACATGGGGATGCAGAGTCACCTCGGCAAATGCCGCTGAACCATCCGGGCGCTCGTTCATCACTCCCGTGGCGTCGTCCTGATATTCGGTGACTACTATTTTATTGACGGCACAGAGGTGAAGGTAGGAGAGCATGTGACAAGCCGAGAGACTTGCAACGAGGAGATCCTCGGGATTGTACCGTGCCGGGTCGCCGCGAAACGCCGGATCGGAGGACGCCAATACGGGAGGCTTTCCGGGGGCTGTGATCGTGTAGTCGCGCTTGTAGGTCGCGTAGGTTTTTGTGCCTTGACCTTGATTCCCTGTCCATGCAATGTGAGTTTCGTAATGATGTTCTTTCATGAGTTCTTCCTGGGCTTTGCAAGATTCGAAAGATTAAAGATATTGACTCATCCCTCTGTCCAGAACCTCTCACTCAAATACTTGTCACCCGAGTCGCAGAGGATGGTGACAATGATCGACTGTTGCTGTTTCATCCGTTGGGTCTCCTCGGCCACTCGCAGGCTTCCTGCAATGCCCGCTGCGGCAGAGATCCCCAGCAGCAATCCGCAGTTTCGGGCGACGTAACGAGCCATGGCATGCGCATCTTCGGTTGCAATCTCAATATTTTTGTCCGCGAGCGTCGGATCGTAAATTTTAGGAACGATGGCGCTGGCCATGTGTTTGGCGCCTTCGATACCGTGAAAAGCGGAATCCGGTTGGAGCGAGATGCAGCGGACAGCCGGATTGAGTTCCTTCAGGCGGCGCGTGTTGCCCATGAAAGTGCCACTGGTGCCGAGCATGGCGACAAAGTGAGTAATCCTGCCTTCGGTTTGTTGCCAGATTTCATTGGCGGTGCCGTGATAGTGCGCGAGCCAGTTGGAGTCGTTCGAGTATTGATCGGCGTAGAAATATAAATCAGGATGCTTGGCGGCAAGGTCGCGCGCCATGCGTATCGCACCGTCGGAGCCGTCACCGGGATCGGAATAAACAATGTTGGCTCCGTAGGCGCTCAGAATCTTTTTGCGCTCAACTGAGACATTGGTCGGCATGCATAGAGTAACCGGGAATCCCTGAGCCGCGCCGAGCATGGCATAGGCGATCCCCGTGTTGCCGCTGGTAGCATCGAGCAAAATTTTGCCGGAACTAAACTTCCCGCTGCGGCGGCCTTCGGCCACGATGTTGGCCGCGGCGCGATCCTTCACCGAGCCGCCGGGATTGTGCCATTCGGCCTTGCCCAAAAGTGTCACGCCGGGGAGATGCGCGGTTAGTTGATCAAAGCGCAGCAGAGGAGTGTTGCCGATCCGCTCGAGCAGGCTCTGCCCTGGGCGCAGGGCACGGCCATCCGCCGCATTCGTCGGATATGACGCTTCAAAGTTGCCCGAGCTCTCCGTCATATTCGAAGTGTGCGCCATACGCGAACCATTCTCCCGTGACTATCGTAATATGCAAAGAAGCACAAAACAGGCTATGTAGTATGGTGTGTTTAGATGATGCGGAATGCAAGTCGATGCAGCCCGTAAATAAGCAACATTAGATTTGCTCTGAGCTGCATCTAAAAAAGCTAGGATTAAAGAGATTGAAGCGCATATAAAATGTCGAAAACCATTGAAGCACGAACTTATGACGAGGCTCTGGGCTGGCTGCGGGAGCACGGTTTTGATATCACCGAAGCGCCGGGTACGAATGGGCGAGTGTTCCTCAGGAAGTACAACGTATCGGCGGCGATTCAAAAAACGCCCGAAGATGGTGTGAAGATTTTCGCCTATCCCGGATACCTGATTGGCAGTGAAATCTCGAAGCTGGTCAACCGCGGCTACCAGCAGTTCATGAAAACGTCGAAGACAGAAATTCCCGCGAGCGCGGAACACCTTAAGGCGTTGCAGTCGTTTACGGAAGAATTGAAAGAGGCGCTTGGACTGCCCAGCCTTTACAACGAGTCCCTGGGCACCGTGAGCGAGTCGTATCACTACGACCGCATTGAGGACCGCGACAAAGCGCCGGTCAATCGGCCTAAACGACCGTGGGAAGTTGCAGGCAAAACCCTCGCGGCGAAAGCGGTCAAGAAGGGTCGAGCCTAAGTTCCGGAAGTTCTCGCGCCTGGCTCCGAAGCCTTCCCGTAGTTCCCTCCGTCGTGCGAAACTGGTGCGCTCTTGCCTCGCGCTCTTGCCTGGCAGGAGCCGGAGGTTAACATGCGCAATGCTTTTATTCTTGACTGGCTTTTTTCTTTCTCCTTCTGCTTGATCGTGCTCCTCGCATCCGGTGATCGAGCCTCTGCCCAGGACGTGCAAGGCGCCTACGGCAACGACGCGAAAGCCATCGAGCGCCTGTTGCGCAAGCAGCAGGAAGCCTGGAACCGCCACGATCTCGAAGGTTTCATGGCAGGCTACTGGAATTCGCCGCAGATGACCTTTTTCTCTGGCGCAAAAGAGCATGACGGATGGCAAGCAGCGATGGACCGTTATCTCACTGTATATGGGAGCCCGGGGCACGAGATGGGGCAACTGGAATTCTCCGGCTTGCGCGTTCAGGTGCTGAGTCAGGATTCGGCTTTTGTGCGTGGCTCCTGGAAGTTGACAATGTCCCACGGCAAACCGCCGCAAGGATTGTTCACACTGGTCCTCCGCAAGCTTCCCGAGGGGTGGAAGATCGTGCACGATCATACTTCGGCGGCGGAGTGAGGCCGGTCTCCCGCGCCCGGCGCCTCTACTTTTACCTCTTTGTTCGCACTTGGACGCGGGTGCCTTCCGGGAATTTGCCGTTCGTCAATTCCGCGACGCCGTTGCGGATAATGCCTTCCAGTTCCTGAGGGGCAGCGTCCGGTTCCCGTGCATTCGCGGGCGAAGGCGCCCGCGCCACATGGTTCGTGCCCACATTTCGTCCCATACCTTTGTCCATGGCTTCGTTGGCCAGGCGATCGGCATCCGTGTTGTGTTCGCGGAGGGCGTGACCGATGGAGAACCACTCGAGCTGGGCGATTAATTCCTTGGCACGGCCGTGGAGATCTTGAAGCGTTGGATTTTTTACTTTGTAGATGCCTTTGATCTGGCGAACGAGCAGTTCGGAATCGCTGATGAGTTTCAGCGCTTTCGGTCCCTGCTGCAAGGCGTATGCGAGCGCTGCAATCAAGCCCTGATACTCGGCAACATTGTTGGTCTGATGGCCGAGGTATTCGCTGAGCTGCGCGACTTTACGTCCGGACTGATCCTGGATGACGACGCCGTAGCCCGCGGGGCCCGGATTGCCGCGCGCACCGCCGTCGCTATGGGCAATCAGGTAGTGCTCGGGAGGATTCTCGCGCTGAGAATCCTCGCGGCGGGGAAAATTGGACCCGGTTGAAGAACGGCGGGGGTAAGGCATGTCCGAGTTTACAACGACCAGCCTCTTCGAGAACTTCCCTTCCTAGTACTTCGGCACCTTCGGATCCACCCGCTCAGACCACGCGTTAATTCCGCCCGCCAGATTGTGAACTTTAGCGAATCCCGCCTGGCGCAGGAATTCCACCGCCTTGGCACTGCGTCCACCCATTTTGCAGTGGACGACGATTTCGCGGCTGGAATCCAATTCATTTACGCGCTTCGGCAAATCGTTCAGCGGGATAAGATGTCCGCCAATATTGCATATCTGATATTCGTGCGGCTCACGCACATCGAGGACGAAGAGATCCTCTTTCGCATCCAAACGCCGCTTCAATTCTTCTACTTGAATCTCTGGAACTCCAGTTGCCAACGTTTTTTCCTCCCCGCGGATTCCGCAAAACTCGTTGTAGTCTATCAGCTTCGTCACCGTGGGATGCGTGCCGCAAACCGGGCAATCGGGATTCTTGCGCAGCTTCAATTCGCGAAACTTCATGCTCAGTGCATCGATCAGCAACAGCCGTCCGATGAGCGGCTCGCCCGCGCCGAGAATTAACTTGATCACTTCAGTCGCCTGCATCACGCCCACCAACCCTGGCAGAATGCCGAGCACCCCGCCCTCTGCGCAGGAAGGAACCAGCCCAGGCGGCGGCGGCTCGGGATAGAGGCAGCGATAGCAGGGACCATCCTCCGTAGCGAAGACGCTGGCCTGCCCTTCAAAACGAAAGATCGACCCGTAGACGTTCGGCTTGCCCGTGAGAACACACGCATCATTCACAAGATAGCGCGTAGGAAAGTTGTCGGTGCCGTCGGCGATGATGTCGAAGTCGCGGAAGAGTTCCAACGCATTCTCGCTGCTCAACCGCGTATCAAACTTCCGAACATTCAAGAATGGATTAATCGCCGTCAGCTTTTCGGCAGCGGAATCCAGCTTCTTGCGCCCAACGTCGGCGGTAGAGTGAATGATTTGCCGTTGCAGATTGGTGTAATCCACTACATCGAAATCGACCAGGCCGAGCGTGCCTACGCCAGCCGCCGCAAGGTATAGGGCCAGCGGCGACCCAAGCCCTCCCGCGCCAATACACAGCACGCGCGCCGCCTTCAGCTTCTGTTGCCCTTCCATGCCGACCTCGGGCATGATCAGGTGGCGCGAGTAGCGCAGGATTTCATCCTTGCTCAGGGTTGCTGGAATTTCGGTGGCGATCGTTGCCATAAAGTCCTTCATTTAAGAAATTGAGGGGCTACCAATCAGGAGTAAGACGCGTGCCGGAAGCACTTGTCACCCCGAGCGAAGCGAGGGACCTTGGTTCATGTTCGTGCTACCACTTAACCAGAGGCAGAGGCAGAAACCAAGATCCCTCGCTCCGCTCGGGATGACATAAAATGCTGGTGCCTCCAGCAATCGAAGGCACGATGGAAATGTTATCACCGTCCTTCACTGCGGTTTCCTCTTTCTGCAGGTAGCGGATGTCCTCGTCGTTCAGATACAGGTTTACAAAGGCGCGCAGCTTGCCGTCTTCCGTATAGAGGTGGCGTCGCAGGTCGGGGTGCTGCGAGACCAAGGCGCTCATTGCTTCGGCTACGGTGGCGGCCTTCACTTCGACGGTAGATTGTTTGCCAACATATTGCCGCAAAGGGGTTGGGATATGAATCTTGCTCATAGTCTCAAAGATAAAGGATGCGCCAGAGAATTGGGAAGATTCAGGACCGGAGGATTTGGTCTCAGAGAAGTCACTTACTCCGGCGGTCTTTGACTCCTAGAATTGCCCTGGGAGAAACGACGATGACGATCTTTGACGCGGCTCGGGGCAGAGTTATCGATGGTGGCGGCAGTGGCGGAGGCGGACTTCTTCGCCTTATCGGCCTGGGCATCGGCGCATTCTTATTGGTGATTTTGCTGTTCAGTTGTGTGACCCGGGTGGGCACCGGTCACGTTGGCGTGCTTACCCTGTTTGGAAAAGTGACAGGCGAGACCCTCGGCGAAGGCATTCATGTTATTAATCCGCTGAAGACGAACAACGAGCTTTCCGTTCAAACGCAGACTTTGAAGGAGTCTGCAAACGTGCCCTCCAGCGAAGGTCTCATGATGAGTTTGGATACTTCGCTCATTTACCACCTCAATCCAGATCGCGCCTCCGAGGTGTTCCAGAAGATTGGAGCCGACTACGAAAATGTAGTAGTCGAGCCCACTCTGCGCTCAGCGATCCGCGAAGCGACCGCGTCGCACACCGCGAATGCTCTCTACACCGGCGAACGCGAAATGGTGGGCAAGCAAATTTACGACCAGGTCACCGCGCAACTGAACCAGCGCGGTCTCACCGTGGAGAACGTTCTACTGCGCGACATTCAACTCCCCGCCACTCTGAAAGCCGCCATCGAGGCCAAACAGCAAGCCGAACAAGAGTCGCTGGCGATGAACTTCCGCCTGCAGAAGGAAACGCAGGAGGCCCAGCGCAAACGCATAGAAGCCGCCGGCGTCCGCGACTTCCAACAAATTGTTGCGCAGGGAATCACGCCATCTCTGCTTGAATGGAAAGGCATCGAAGCCACCGAGAACCTGGCCAAGAGTCCCAACTCCAAAGTCGTCGTGATCGGAAACAACAAAAACGGCCTGCCCCTAATTCTGGGGCAATAGACGCGCGACCCTGTCGAACACTGGGCGAGGTCGGATACGGCGAAGGAGGAAGAATGAAGTACGCCTTGCTTTCGGTGAATCCAGCAAAGCTATGTGCAATCCTCTCATTCTTGCTTTTGGCCGGTTCGCTGTTTGCAAAGCGCGCCGCTCCGCAAGCTGTCACCCCGGTTTCTTACAACGAAATAAAATACTCGGCCCCCAACGACAACGGCAGGATTGGGTATGTGCAAGCGTCGGATGCGGCTGGCAAGCTGCTATTTCGGATCACGGTCTTCCATACGAAAATAAATCCGTCCTTGGACGAAGATGTTCAGTGGGTTTTCATCACCGACATGAAGCTCGCAGGACGTTCCCTGCTGGTTAAGGACGAAAAGTCCCGCTGCTACGTGATTAATCTGGAAACCAAAGCCGTGGAGAGGAAATGGCGATGTTAGGCTTTCCGCAGTGAGGATAACGCGGAAGACAACCGGATGAACTCGCCCAGTGCTATCGCTGCTACCATGGCATCGTGCCTCCGCTTCTCGACATCCGCCGTCTGAACATCGAGTTTTCTGCCGCCCCGCGGGATGGACAGCCGGGCGTAGCTGTCCCCACAAAACCTTTGCCTGCCGTCCGCGATCTGAGCTTCTCGATCGCTCCCGCCGAGGTCCTCGGTCTGGTCGGAGAATCAGGCTCCGGCAAGTCGATTACTTCTCTTGCGATCATGCGCCTGCTTCCGCTGCAGGCGCGGGTTTCAGGCGAAATTCTATTCGCCGAGAACGGCTCAGCCCGCGATCTCGCTACGCTTCCCGCCGACTCCATGCGCCAACTGCGCGGCTCGCGCATCGCCATGATCTTTCAGGAGCCCATGACAGCACTGAATCCCGTGATGCGCGTTGGCGACCAGATCGCCGAGGCGGTGCTGGCTCACGGCCGCCATACGCGGTCCGAGGCCGCCGCTCTTGCCGTCCAGGCCATGAATGACGTCGCGATCCCCGAGCCCGACCGCCGCGCCCGTGACCATCCTCATCAGCTTTCCGGCGGTATGCGACAACGCGTAATGGTCGCGATGGCCATCGTGAATCGCCCGCAATTGCTGATCGCCGACGAGCCCACTACGGCGCTCGACGTCACCATTCAGGCGCAGATTCTCGAACTGCTCGCTGAGTTGCGGTCCAAGTTCGGACTAGCCATGCTGTTTATCTCGCACGATCTAGCCGTGGTCTCGCAGGTCGCCGACCGGGTGGCTGTGATGTACGCCGGAAGCCTGGTGGAGCTTGGCGCCAAGCGTGACATTTTTCAGGCCGCCGCGCATCCCTATACTCGCGGTCTGTTGCATGCGGTGCCCGACTTGAAGACCGACCCGGGGCGTCCGCTCGAAACCATCGAAGGCACCGTCCCGCCGCTGCATGCCATGCCTCCTGGCTGTGCTTTCGAGCCGCGTTGTGGGTTCCGCGTGCCCGAATGTTCGCGTGTCCTTCCTCCGTTGATCGAGGTTGCACACGGACACTGGGCCCGCTGCCCGGTATTGAACGAGAAACGCTGAATCCGAATTAACGATAACCGGAATAAAACCAGCTCGTGTATCCTCTCCGTTCTCACTCGTTCTATAATCGCCATCCGTCTGGTGTTCATTGCGCATACTGCTGCTAAGCGACATACACGCTAATCTCGAAGCGCTGGAGGCCTGCCTCGCGGCGGTTCCCCCATATGATCTGGTAGCGAATCTCGGCGATGTAGTAGGTTACGGAGCGTCTCCTAACGAAGTGGTCGATCGATCGCGCGAGTTAGGAAGGATTTTTGTCCGCGGCAATCACGACAAGGCGGCGACGGGGTTGCTGGCTCTCGACGATTTCAATCCCATGGCTGCGGCGGCCGCCATGTGGACGCGCGACCAGTTGACCGCCGAGCACCACGAATGGCTGCATGCGTTGCCCCAAGGGCCGCTTGAGCTCGAAGGGTTTCCAGAGGTACAGTTGGTTCATGGCTCGCCCGAGGACGAAGACACCTATGTCGTCTCGATCGGGGACGCCTTGATCCCGCTCCTTGCCAACCCTATGCCGCTGACTTTTTTCGGTCACACCCACTTGCAGGGTGGATTCTTCGTTAACGGCAACAGTGCAGATGGTTTCCGTCCGGAATACCGTACGGTGGGGCAAGCCGAGTCGGTTGCTTTGCATTTGAAGCCGAAGACACGTTACATGATCAATCCAGGCTCGGTCGGACAACCGCGCGATGGAGATTGGCGCGCCGCCTTCGCGCTGTTTGATACCGAAGCCCAGATCGTCCACTTCCATCGCACGCCCTACAACCTGAAAGCCGCGCAGGACCGCATCTTCGGCGCAAACCTGCCTCCACGCTTAGCCACGCGCCTCGCTGCAGGACGGTGATTCAGAACGCAAGCAATTCCCTGCCGACACTGCACAAGAAAAAAGGGGAGCGAACGCTCCCCTTGGCTGATTACATTTGCAAAGTGATTACTTGCTCGAGCCGCCCTGCATGCCGTCGCTGGATTGACCCAGCTCCAGAGCAAACTTCTTTCCCTGAAAGCGAATGCTGTTCAGCGAGTTGGGCGCGCCGTCATGCTTTTCAGTCACTGCAGCATTGTTGGCGGACGCTGCGGGCAGGTCCACCACGTGGGCTGAGGCTTTCGCCACCACGGTCTTGCCTTGCAAAATGCTGAGTTCCACGTTAGGGCCGGTGCCCTCCCACTGCACTTTGTAGTCGCCTGGCTTTAGCGTTGTCCCGTTCACTGTTACCGGGTTGCCCAGCTGCAAATCGGCCTTTGTTGCCGCAAAGGCGCTCGAGGCCAACAGCAGTGCCAACCCCATCAACAAACTCTTCGAAACTGTCGCGAACTTCATGACTGCTCCTTTTTCTTCCCCGAATCTCGTCGGGGAGCGGTTGGGGCGGCCCGGTTCACGACTTGCGCAAGAAAACCATTGTGTTTCTACGCGCATCGCATACAATGCAGCCGATGGGGTTCAGCAGGCACGCGCAACGCCTGCCTGACTGTACACGGGGGTTTTCTCATCTGGGCCGCCAAACCGAAAATGAGAAAATCCCTAACCCCGCAAAAGATCTTGGTACTGATCAACGCCAGCTCCACTCGGTTCTGGCGATTGTTTTGCCTCACCTGTAATTACGCAAGCGCTCCGCAAAAAGTTCCTCAAATTCAGAACTAACTTTTTCTACATCCGGCTTTTCTAAATCTGGAAACAGCATTTGCCCTGCCATCTCTTTGAACGGCTAAATTGTTGACGTTCAACACAAACTCGGCTTGCCTCGGAATTGGGTTGTTCACCTGCGGACGATGGCTGTCCGAAGGTGGGCACCTCCGAACGGCCACAATGTTCGCGGCCGTTGCAGGGTGACGTTGTTTGATTTGGGATACGCTCGCGTCACACTTACTTCGACGCTGTCAGCGACCCTCGGTTAGCAGAATTCGTTCTGGATACGGAAATAACTCGACCTCAGGATAGCGAACGAACAGCGGAAACATGTCTTGTGTTTCGAGAGTAGACACACTGCCATGAATTAAGGTTGGTTCAGTCGGACGTGTGCCGTCCATGGCGGGACGGAGGTTGCACGCGCGCGCAACCCTCAGTCCGCGTCTCCGTGCTGGCGGTCGACCGACCAGATGCTTGCCTGATCTTTTTCGAACGGATAAACGTGGACCATCCAGTTGAAGATTACGGGGTGAAACGTTCCGCCCGCGGCGTCGCAGGCTTCCTGCGTAGTGATCGACCCTCTCAGACCAAACTGCGGATGCGGGCTCAGGTATTCGCCCTTTCGGCCGGCGGGTGCGGTACAGCAATTCACGTGCTCATGCCATTGCGCGACGCTGAGCGGAATGCGCTGGTCCAGTTCGTCTTCGCCGAGGCGCTTGGGCGCGGTATACATCACGCCAATCAGTTTGTAATCGTCACCATGTTTTTCGTAGAGCAGCGAGGTCGGGTGCTCGGGATTAAAACGAAAGGCCGCTTCCATCGCGTAGCCGTAGTTGGTGAAGTGGTACATCTTCTGCGGAACATTGGGGAGGAAAATCTTGAAGCCTTCGTTTAGCGCAACGTGATAGTCGAGGTATTTTCCTGAGGCCTTGCGTGCAGCTTCCACCACGTCTTTAGCTCGCGCCGCGTCGCCGGGCTTGGCTTGGCGCAGTGCCGTCATCTTCATGTGCGGGCCCATATCCATATGCCCTTCCATCGAATGCATGGCGTGTGCGCTGGCGTCGCTATCTTTTTCCGCGTCTTTATCCGCAGCTACGGGCATGCCTTTCATTTGCATGCCGGACATATCGTGCCCCGACATATCCATCCCGGGCATGCTCGATTGAGCATTGGGCGGAGCGCTGGTTGCCGGTTGCTGCTGGCTCAACGTAACGCCGGCTAACAGGAAAAGTGAAATCAAAATGCCGAGTCGGTTGCGCATGGAAGTCTCCTGCGTCTTCAGTTGGTATTAACACTGTCGCAACGGAAGTGTTTCTGCAAGTGAACTGAGTTACCTAAGATTACAGAGGTAACGTCGGCAGCATCCAATCGTCGCGGTCCAATGCTGCCTATTGCAAAGGCGCGGATACATGCTCGTGTACGATCATCCACTTGCCGTCTTGATTCTCAAAAACCCCTGTCCAACGAAAATTGCCCATTTCGACTTTGCCGGCTTTCGTCGTCATCTCGGTCTTCACCGTCGCGGTGGCCCAAACCAAATCTCCGTGGGGATGGATCGCAGCGTCATCGTTCAGAGTGAACCTCGCGCTCTTGTAACCAGAGAGCACCCCCTTTGCTCCGTTTTCATATTGCTCCCAACTTTCGTATTTCAGCGGAGCGATATCGAAGAATGTGTGCGGGCCAGTGGCGTAAAACTTGGCTACGTTGGCGGGATCGAGAGTGGACCAACCGTCCCAGATCGCCTGCAGGTAGGCTTTGTCTGGGGCGGGTGGGGCTGCGGATTTCTTTGCCGCCGGTTTCGCCAGGGCGGGTAACGTAAGAGCGAACAGGCACAGCAGGACGGTGAAAGGGCGCTTCATTCTTGAGTTCCTCCGGGAGTCGGCGGGAATTTTCGCACACTAGCCCGCGTCCTGCCAATTGCGCATTGACCGATTTCCACAGCGCACGCTAAAATAGTTGAGTTTGCCTGTACTCGCCGACCCGTTCTAGGTCGCCTGCCTTGGCTGATGAAGCGCCGTGGCGGAAAACACAGCAAGCAGAGACGTACAGCTGGAATCCCAGGATTGCGCCCGTGTGCGCGTGGTTCGCTTTGTTTGGGATCTTCAAGACATTTTGATGGAGGCAGACGTATGTACGCGGTTATCCGCGCCGGTGGGAAGCAGTACCGGGTGGCGCCCGGGGATGTGATTCGAGTGGAAAAATTGGCCACAGGCACCGATGGCCACGTGAACTTCCCGGAGATACTGGCTGTGTCAGGCGGCGAGGGACAGATCGGTAAGCCGCAGTCGGAAGCGCGCGTCGTCGGCGAAGTGATGGAAGAGGGACGCAGCCCCAAGATTCTGGTCTTCCACTACAAACGCAAAAAACAATACAAGAAACTGCGCGGACACCGGCAGTCATTTACCGCGGTGCGCATCACCGAGATTGCATTTGACGGCCAGAGTTTCAAGGCTCCGGAGTTGGTAAAGAAACGACCTAAGCCAAAGAAGGTTGCGGCAGCGGACGAGCACGAGTCTGAAGTGCAAACTGGCGAGGCTCATGCCAAGAAGTCACACGCAAAGAAGAAAGCTGCGCCTAAGAAAGCCGCGGCGAAGAAGGCTGCTCCAAAAAAGAAATAAGGTTTCGAGAGCGAGGGCAAAATGCCCTCGCGACAGTCGGCGGGGACGCCGGCGCTACTTTCCAGGAACTACTTTCCAAGGATTGAGAGTTAAGCGATGGCACACAAAAAAGGACAAGGCACTTCACGAAACGGCCGCGACTCAAACGCGCAGCGGCTGGGATTCAAAGCATTCGGCGGGCAGATCGTTCCCGGTGGCACCATTATCGTGCGGCAGCGCGGTACGCGCGTGAAGCCGGGGCTCAACGTAGGCCGGGGCAAAGACGATACTTTGTTTGCCAAGATCACCGGCCGCATCAAGTTCCTGAACAAGGGATCGATGGGCAAGTTCGTGATGGTCGAGCCCATGGAAATCGCGGAGTAAGCGGCGTCTCGCCGGGTAACGGCATTGCGTGTTGGCGGCCGCGGCGAACTGTACGACGCGGCTTCAGCCTCGCCTTCGGGACGAGGCTTTTTGTTTTAGATGACAAGCAAAACGACCATGTTCATCGATGAGGCAAGAATTCGGGTCAAGGCGGGCGACGGCGGCAATGGCTGCATGGCGTTTCGTCGGGAGAAATATGTTCCGCGTGGCGGACCTTCAGGCGGCGATGGGGGCAAGGGTGGAGACGTGATCATGGAATCCAGCGAACGCCACAACACGCTGGTCCACTTCCGTTTCAATCCCGAATATAAGGCAGAACGCGGACGCCACGGCGAGGGCTCTAACAAAACCGGGCGCGAGGGCGCCGATATAGTTCTCAAGGTTCCGGTCGGAACCATCGTGTACGACGAGGAAACGGGCGAGAAGGTTTTTGATTTTTCGGCTGCCGATCAACGAATGGTGATCGCTCGCGGAGGCCGTGGTGGCCGCGGCAATGCGCGCTTCGCTACCTCTGTACATCAGGCTCCGCGCGAGCACGAGCCCGGACGTCCCGGCGAAGAGCATAATTATCGCCTCGAGCTGAAGCTTCTCGCCGACGTAGGACTCGTCGGATATCCGAACGTGGGCAAATCCACGCTCATCTCCCGCATCTCGGCGGCCCGGCCAAAGATTGCCGACTATCCTTTCACCACCCTGGAACCTAATCTCGGGGTAGTCGAGGTCGGCGATCCAAGAAACGAGGTCAGCTTCGTGGTAGCCGACATTCCAGGCCTGATCGAAGGCGCGCACACCGGCTCGGGTCTGGGAACGCAGTTCTTGCGGCACATCGAGCGTACACGCTTGTTGGCTCACCTGGTTGATGTATCGGATGGCAGTGGCCGCGGTGACGTCGTGAAGGATGTGGAAGTGATTCTCACTGAGTTGGCCAGCTTCGGCGCTCACCTGGAAGACAAGCCGATGCTCGTGATTGCGTCGAAGATCGACGTTGCCAACAAAGAAAAAGTCGCTGCGCTCAAGCGCTACTGCAAGAAGCGCAAGCTGAAGCTTTACGAGATTTCAGCCGTAACCGGCAAGGGAATCGAAGAACTGAAATACGCGATGGCGAAAGAAGTGGATGCTCTGCGCGAGCAGGCGCTGCAGCAGACCGAAGCCGCGGACAGCCAGAGCGCCTGATCGCGTCGTTTGTCCTTAAACGTGATCCGTTAAACCCTAGTCGAGACGCTCATGCTACGCCCGCGGCAGCTGCGGCCCGTGCTGGAAGCGATATTGAAGAATCTTTGCGGCGAGGGCCGGCGGCATTTCCTCTCCAGCTGCCGTCACCGTACGCACAACTTCTCCGCGACAAACTACTTCCGTTGGCGAGAGCCCGGCAATCTCGGCGGGCAGCACCAGATTGATTTCCAGCACGACATTCGGTTGCAGGAGATCTTCCGCCTGAAAAAGCAAACCAGAGCGGCTGATGTTTCTGGTTTTGCCGTCGTGCCACTTCTCTTCATCGAGACGGCGATACTTCAGAGGCAGTTGAAGTTGAAAACGTTGTGCCCGCGATAACGGCAACTGCTGCGCGGCCACGGCATAAGCGGTTCGAGCTGGCATGGCAACCTCCCGGGGGAACGGATTTGAAGCGAGCACTTCGCGAACTCGAGCGTTCAGATCGCGGAGGGTAAAGGGCTTCTGGAGCAGGCGAATACCCGCGTCCAGCGTGCCGTTGCGCCCGATCACATTTTCTGTGTAACCGGACATATAGAGTACTTTCGTATTTGGGCGAATTTCTGAAATTCTTTGCGCGAGCTCGCGGCCGTTCATGCCCGGCATTATGACGTCGGTGAGCAGGAGGTGAATTATTCCTTCATGGGCCACTGCAATCTGCAGCGCCACTGCGCCATCCGCCGCCTCGATCACGCGATAGCCTTGCTTCTCCAGAAATTGACGGGCAAGATAGCGAAGGTTGGCCTCATCCTCGACCACGAGGATAGTTTCGATGCCCGGTTCGGTGGCCGCTGATTGGGATGCGGCAACAACCTCTGCCCGGCTCTCCACTGCTTCGGCGACGCGCGGCAGATAGATTTTGAAAGTCGTGCCTTTGCCGGGCTCACTGTTGACCCAGATGTAACCGCCGCTTTGCTTCACGATCCCGTAAACCGTGGAGAGGCCGAGCCCAGTTCCCTTCGGCCCCTTCGTGGTAAAGAACGGCTCGAAGATGTGCGACTGAGTCTCTGAGTCCATTCCGGCGCCGGTATCGCTTATCGCCAACATCACATAATTCCCCGGCTTCAGCGGCGCCTGAACGTGCGCGTGCTCTTCGTCGAGCGAGACGTTGGAGGTCTCTATCGTTAGCTTGCCTCCGGAGGGCATCGCGTCCCGCGCGTTCACCGCAAGGTTCATGATGACTTGCTCAATCTGCCCGGCGTCAGCCCGCACCGCGCCCAGCGCGGTTGCCGGAACCATCACCAGTTCGATGTCTTCGCCGATCATGCGGGTGAGCATTTTGAGGTTTTCGGTAACAACTCCATTCAGATCGAGAATCTTGGGCGCCAGCATTTGCTTGCGGCTGAAGGCGAGAAGTTGCCGGGTGAGAGCGGAGGCGCGACCGGCTGCGCTGGCAATCTCCTGAGCTGGGGCACGCAGCTCGGGCTCCGGGCCAAGGCGGTCGAGCAGGAATTCCGAGTACCCTGAAATCACCATTAGAAGATTGTTGAAATCGTGCGCAATGCCGCCAGCCAGTCTTCCTACAGCTTCCATTTTTTGCGATTGCTGGAGTTGCTGTTCGAGAGCGTGCCGCTCCGTTACATCCTCGGCAAACAGCTCGAAGGTTGTTTCCTTGCCGGCATCGGAAACGGCGCGGCCGGAAACTCGAAGCACCGTGGCGGTGCCGTCATTCCGCTTCCACTCGACGGTCAGTTGATTGAAGGGCGTGGCCGCGCGCAAATGATCCGCCAGTTCGAACCAGTTCTGCCCGTCCTCGTAGAGGGCTCCGAGATGGGTGCCAACAATTTCCTGCGCGGAGGAATATCCGAGCATCGCGAGCAGCGCCGGATTCACATTCAGGAGCTTGCCGGAAGAATCACAGCGGCAAATTCCGTATGGCGCGTTGGTGACCAGTGATCGGAAATTCATTTCGGAGCGGCGCAGGCCTTCCTGGGTTGTTCGCAAGGCCGCATTCAACCAGCAGATGAGAACCGCTAACACAACAAACAGTGTCAGCCGGATCATCGTCGATCGAAATTGCGCCGGCGTGTGCTCGCCGGAAAATGAGAAATAGGCGCTGACGGTGAGCGCGAAGGATGTAGCTACCAATCCCGGCTTCCAGCCGCCATACCATGCACTGACCATGACAGCGACGGCGAATACCGCAAGCCGGCTTTCCGTAATGTTAGGAAGGAGCAGCGCCGGGATCAGCGCCAGGGTGGTGCTGAGGACGGCCACTCCGTAGCGCAGAACAGACGCACGGGCAGGTTGAATGCGAAGTAGGGGGAGGGTTACCCGCATTAGTCCATACTAATGTTCGAGTTAGGAACGCGCGAGATTACAGGAGTGCAGTCCAAATTCTCGCGGGGTCGGTTTTCTCGCCAACTCACCGCGGGCCGATCAGACGAGCCAACAGTGAACTATCGGCCAATGCCCATCGGTCGTGCTACTGCGCCACATTCCCAGCCGATCATGGCGGAGATAAGGTTGAGCTTGCCAAGTCAGCCTGTAAACGAAGAAACTAAGCGCTCATGAATATAGGCCTCTTCGGCGGCACCTTCGATCCCGTTCACCGCGGACATGTCGCTCTCGCGCACGCGGCAGCAGAACGCTGCAAACTTTCCCGCGTACTGTTCGTGCCTGCGAATGTTCCCCCGCATAAGCAGAGCCAGCCTTTGTCAGCCTTCCCTCATCGCTATGCCATGATTGCTCTGGCCACAGCACAGGTGAAAAACTTCGAGCCTTCTCTGCTTGAAGCGCCGGGAGACTTCGACTCAACGAGCGCTATCAAAACGAGCGTTACCAAAGAGAAAAAGAATCTGGCGAAGCCGAACTACACGATCGACACCATCAGGCGTCTCAAACAATCATTCAAGAAAGCGGATCGCCTTTTCTTGCTGATCGGCATCGATGCCTTCGCGGATATCGCGAAGTGGCACGAGCCCGAGGCACTATTTCGTGAGTGCGAGTTTGTGGTTGCGAGCAGGCCCGGGTTTTCCCTGGCTGACGTCGCCAACGCGCTACCCGCCAGCTTGCGCCCGCGGGAGGAAGTGACCCGTCCCTTTCATAAGCAAGCCGCCACGGGCGACTTGGTGCTGAACGGCGTGACCATCCACCTGCTTGACGAAGTCTACCAACCGATTTCCTCGACGACTATCCGTCAGGCCGCCGCTGCTGGCAAGCCACTAACGCGGTTCGTGGATCCTGCCGTAGCTGAATACATTAAGAAAATGGGACTGTATAAGGGTCGTTAGCCGCTGATCGTTACTCGTGGATCGTTAGTCGTGAGTGGCTGGTGCTCGCCAAATGTCACCGCACGACCCATCGTCCTACGAGGCATCGGATGCAACTTCGTTTACAATGAAGCCTCAGCTCGCGGTGGCCAACGACTAAGGACGAACAACCAAAGACAACCGACCGACCTTCTGCATGAAAAAAAATGAATTGAAGCAACAGGTAGCGGCAGCCATTCAGGCGTGCCTCGATAAGAAAGCCGAAGAGATTTCAGTACTGGAAATGGAGAAGGGTTCGGGCGCCTTCACAGATTATTTTGTGCTGTGCAGCGGCACGAATCCCCGTCAGGTTCAGGCCATCGCCGATGAAGTGGAATTGCGCTTGAAGACCGCCGATGTGCGGCCCGCGCAGGTCGAGGGTTACAAGCAGGGCGAGTGGATTCTGGTCGACTATGTGGACTTTGTTGTGCATGTCTTTTCCGAGAAGGCGCGCAAGTTCTACGATCTAGAGCGGCTTTGGAAGACGGCCAAGCGACTGGAACCTTCGGAGTTGAAACCGGAGAGGCGGAAAAGTCTCCCAAAAAAGACAACGGCGCGCAAGCACGTTGTTGCCCCGGCCCATCGCAAGAAAGCGTAGTCTCGCTCGTTGTGCATAAAGTTTTCTTCTGGCCATCGCTCCTGTATGAAGGCACTGTCCAAAGCAGAACCCGCGAGCCCTGAGCCAAGTTGGGGCACTCAATACCGTCTGGTTGCTTCCGAGAAGTGGAAAGCAAAGTCGGCTGCGATGGGTAAGGCCGTGACCGAAGCTCTGGTGGAATACGCCTTGCCGATACCCGGCATGCGGGTTCTGGATTTGGCCAGTGGCACCGGCGAACCCGCCATCAGCCTTGGGATGCGAGTGGGTGCACAGGGGCAAGTGACAGCCCTCGATCTGAGTGCGGATCTTCTTGAGGTCGCCAAGGGGAGAGCGCAGGAGCGCGGCTTGGATAATTTCATCACGCAGCAGGCCGACGCCCACGCGCTCCCCTTCGCCGAAAACAGCTTTGATTTGGCCACCTCGCGCTTCGGCGTGATGTTCTTCCGCGATATCGGCGTCGCGTTGCGGGACTTGCACCGAGTTCTGCGCACGCAGGCTCGCGCATGTTTTCTGGCCTGGGGACCATCCACCCAGCCTTATTGGGAGAGCACGATGGGGGTTGTGCACAGGCGAGTAGGTGGGCCGTTATTGCCGCAGGGTGGTCCTGATCCGTTTCGCTTTGCTGCTCCAGGCAGCCTTTCGGAAGTGTTACGCGGCGCCGGCTTCCGAGATGTACACGAAGAAACCAAGACCCTCCCTTGGACCTGGCCCGGCGCACCGGAAGAAGTTTGGGAACAGATGCAAGCCGTGGCACTGCCCTTCCGCCCTATGCTCGATCGTGTTCCGCCGAACATGTGGCCGCAGATTCATGCGGAGGTGCATGCCGCGATTGCGAAATACGTTGTGGGAGAGAACATCGAGTTCGGAGTAACGGTGGTGCTCGCCTCCGGAAGCAAGTAAAGTTATGCTGCCGTGAAGATCAAGATCGCTTGGATCGGAAAGACGAAGGAACCGGCGATTCAGTCGTTGACGGATGAGTATCTCAAGCGAATTTCGCGATACGTACAGGTTGAAGGCTTGGCTTTGCGCGATGAAGCCGCGCTGTTGCAAATGTGCGGGCACGCGGCTCCGGGCAAGTCGAGCAAGACGGCGGGCGGCGGGAAATCGACGCTGGTGCTCATGGATTCGCGTGGAAAACGACTTTCATCCGAAGAGTTCGCGCGTTTTCTGGGAGACTATCAGGATCGTAACCCGCGGCCCTTGGTCTTCGCCGTGGGATCTGCCGATGGATTCAGCGACGCGACCGCTGCCGGCGCTCAGTATTTGATTTCGCTGGGCAGGATGACGCTGGCGCACGAGTTGGCTCGTGTAGTTTTGCTCGAGCAGTTATACCGCGCCTTCGCCATCCTGAAGGGTCATCCTTACCATTCCGGGCATTGAGGCGTAAACTATGTTGGTTTGCACTTTCGTGTACTGTTCTTAGACGTTGCTGGCACTTACAGTGATGGAAGCAGAATTCAAAATGCGTCAAAATTAGTACAGCACTTATTGGAGAGTAAATTCATGAGGGATGTGACGGAACTTTTGCGGGCAAAAGAACAGGAACTGCTGAAAGTGAAGCGGCAGGTCGAAGCTCTGCGCATCGCAGCACCGTTATTGGGAGACGAAGACGATCGGGTCACGCCTTCCCCAACGCAGATGATGTCTAAAGGAAACAGAAGCTTGGAATGATTCTTCCGTGTTTTTGCGTTCACGGCATTGCCTCCAACGTGATTTCATCCGCGTTTGAGTCCAAGGCTGCCTCGCTTACTGTGTTACCGTAGCCTGGTAGCTTACAGTTTGCCAGTGTCCGTTACGCCGAACCCAGATACGAGTGTAACGATAGAGCCCGCTGAAATCTTCGCCCAGTTGATGGCCTTTGACATCAGCGCGTGCGGTAACCACTGCGGTATCGCCGTAAAGCCGGACCACCATGTCGGTGATGTTCATCGATTCGTAGCGAAGCTGCCCACTGCGGCGGGCAGAAATGGCTTCCTGTTTGGTGGTGACCTGGCCCAGGGGGGTAATCGCGACATAGTCGTCGGCGAGAACTCTCAGGGGAAAGTCGGCGTCGCGATGCAGGCTGGCTTCCTTAGCCTGACGTTCCATGTCGACGATCTCACGAATAGTTTCCTGATCGGCGGCACTAAAACCGGGCCTGGGGTGAAGAGCGACGTGCTGAGCGCAAAATGCAGGTGCGACCGCAAGCACGCAGAACAATAACACCGCACATTTGTTGATCACGACCGAGACCTCCGCAGTCTGCCAGGGACAGAGATCTGCCTGCACTCGATACGCATGCTTTGATGCCTGAGTTCCGTGGAAAATTCGGTACTTTTGGAAATGCATCACAATCGAAAAACGACCAAGGGTGCCATCAGGTTACGGGCGAAAGTGCGGCGCCATACTGCTGAAAAGCGATTTACCTGGCATTTTGTTCACGTTATCTATCCGCTGGGCCGAATTTCGCGGAACTTAGTTCGCCAACGCCCGTATAGAGACTCCAGTGAGGTGGGTATGAAGGGTCTCGTTTTCTGGCTTGTCCTAGGGGTTCCTGGCTTGCTCTGTGCTCAGCAGGCTCCCGCAGGTTCGGCGCAGCAGGGGTTCATTTCCGGGGGAACGATTCGCTTGCACCTCGAAGCCGGCGGCTACACGATCAGTCCCGCTGATTCTGAACGCATTGTTGTGACATGCCATGCTCGTACGGAGGAACAACTTAGGCATATCAAGGTAGAAATCAAACGGATGGCAGCAAGCGCCGACATTTACATTTCCGACACTCCAAACAACAACTTCCGTGGCATCGTTGAGGTTCCTCGCCGTTCCAATCTTTGGGTCAGACTATCGGCCGGAGAGCTGGTGATTGGGAATGTGGAAGGCGATAAGGACCTTGAGGTTCGCGCTGGGCGCATTCAGGTTGACGTTCCCCATTCGGAGCAGTACGGTCACCGCGATGCCTCGGTTCTGACCGGTAGCATAGAGGCTTCTGCGTTCGACATCTCCAAAGGCGGACTGTTCCGTTCGTTCGACCAGCATGGTCCGGGCAAGTACCGCCTGCATGCGCACGTAATGGCGGGAGAGATCGATCTGGGCGGGAACTAAACTCCGCATTCCTGCTCAAGACTCGTTGAGCTCGTCACCCACGGTCATCCGCGTTTCCACCTCCTCTGTGATTCTAGTAGAATCAACCCTCCTGCAACCATGACTGACGTACGCCGTGGTCTCATCATCGTCAACACCGGGCCGGGAAAAGGTAAGACCACTGCGGCGATGGGAACGGCCTTGCGCGCTGTGGGCCAGGGGATGAAAGTCCTTATGCTGCAATTTCTGAAAGGCTCATGGCACTACGGAGAACTGGATGCGGTGAAAGCTTTCGGGGACAGGTTCGTGATGAAGCAGATGGGAAGAGGATTCGTAAAAGTGGGCTCCGAGAAACCCGACCCCGAAGATGTGAAGATGGTCGAAGAGGCGTGGGCGGAGGGAGAGAAGGCGATTCAATCGGGTGAGTGGGATCTGGTGGTGCTCGATGAGATCAACTATGCTATCAGTTACGGCATGCTCGACCCGGCGAAGGTGGTAGAGAGCCTTAAGAGCAAACCAGAAATGGTGCATGTGATATTGACGGGGAGGAACGCACACCCCACAATTGTAGAGGCCGCCGACACCGTCACGGAGATGCGACAGGTGAAGCATGCGTACGAAAAGGGCGTGATGGCACAGAGGGGAATCGAATACTAGTTCTGGGTGCCCAGTTCTCAGTTCTCAGCGAGAATATGGCGAGGATTCGACCTGCTGAGAACTGACAACTGAGAACTGCTCATATGGCTTGGTTTAAGCGTGAATCCGGGGAACTGAATGCTACGGGCGCGAAGACGGTTCGCACCGAAGGGCTGTGGGTGAAGTGTGAAAACTGCCGGCAGATCATCTGGAAAAAAGATCTGGAAGAAAATTTGAATGTCTGTCCGAAGTGCGAAAAGCATTTTCGCATCGATGCGCGGAAAAGGCTGGCGCTGCTGCTGGATGAGAATCAATATGAGATGTTCGATGGCAACCTCTCCTCGACCGATCCGCTAAAGTTTGTGGACTTAAAGCATTACTCCTCGCGACTGCGCCAGGCACAGCACGACACCGGACTGAAAGACGCCGTTATCAATGCACACGGCAAGTTGCTGGGAAGGCCGGTGGTGGCCAGCGTGATGGAGTATGCGTTCATTGGCGGCAGCATGGGAGCGGTGGTGGGCGAAATGATCACGCGGGCGGTGGAGCGCGCGCTCGATTCGAAGACCCCTCTGATTATTGTGTCCGCTTCCGGAGGAGCGCGAATGATGGAGGGCGTTGTCAGCCTGATGCAACTGGCCAAGATCTCGGCGGCGCTGGCTCGGCTGGACAAGGCGAAAGTTCCGTATATTTCCGTTCTAACCGATCCAACTACGGGTGGAGTGACCGCATCGTTTGCCATGTTGGGTGATTTGAATATTGCAGAACCGGGCGCGCTCATTGGATTCGCCGGCCCGCGGGTGATCGAGCAAACCATCCGGCAAAAGTTGCCCTCAGGATTTCAGCGCAGCGAATTTCTGCTTGAGCATGGCATGCTCGACGCGGTCGTATCTCGCAAGGAACTCAAGCCCTACATCGCGCGGGCGCTCGATTTTATGGCGGCGTAGCCACTACCTGCGGTTGCAAAACAAAAACCACCTCTGCCTCGAAAGGCAAAGGTGGCAAGATTGACCCAAGACAATCAATGTAAGCGCTGCAGACTACAAGCCGATCTGCTTGATGCACTCTTCCAGCACGTCAAGGGCAACATCCGATTCATCTTTCATCACCACCAGCGGCGGACACAGCCGGATCGAGCTTGGCCCGCAGCCCAGGAATAACACGCCATGTTCGAATGCGCGCTCGATGATCTTGTCGCGCTCCGCCGCGGCGTACTCCTTGGTTGTTTTGTCCTTCACAATGTCGACGCCGATCATCAATCCCCGGCCGCGCACATCGCCCACCAACTTCAGCTTCGACGGCCAGCTGGCCATGCGCTTCATCATGTGCGCGCCAACTTCGGTGGTGTGCTCCAACAAATGTTCTTTTTCGATGACATCGAGCGTGGCCATCGCCGCCGCGATGCACACCGGATTGCCGCCGAAGGTTGATGCGTGCGACCCGGGCACCCAGTCCATAATCTCGGAGCGCGTCATCGTAATCCCCAGCGGCATGCCTGATGCGATGCCCTTCGCGATACAGACCATGTCGGGTTCGACTCCCGTATGTTCGACCGCCCACCATTTTCCGGTGCGGCCCACGCCACTCTGCACCTCATCGACCACCAGCAGGATGCCGTAACGATCGCAGATGCGTCGCAGCTCTTGCATGAAGACAGTGGGCGCGATCACGTAGCCGCCTTCACCCTGCACCGGCTCGACAAAGATCGCAGCCACCTCCTCGGGAGGCAGCGTTGTCTTGAACAATTTTTCTTCGATAAAACGCGCGCAGCCCAGAGCGAACGCGTCCGCGTCTTTATCTTGCGCACCCGCCACGAATCCGCGATAGACGTCGGGATAGCGCACGTGAGTGACGCCGGGCACAAGAGGCGCAAAACGGCGCCGTTGCTGCGGCTTGGAGGCGGTCAGCGATAGCGCGCCCATGGTGCGTCCGTGAAACGCGCCAAAAAACGCGATCACGTTCTGGCGCTTCGTGTGGTAGCGCGCAAGCTTCAGCGCGCACTCGATGGCCTCAGCTCCTGAGTTGCCGTAGTAAATCTTATGTGGACCAGGCATGGGAGCGATCTTCGACAGCCGCTCCGCTAGCTGCACCATGCTCTCGTAATAAAAATCCGTGCCCGACATGTGAATCAGCTCGGCCGCCTGCTTCTGCATAGCGGCGACGACATGAGGATGGCAGTGTCCGGTTGAGGTCACGGCAATGCCGGCAGAGAAATCATAGAACTCATTGCCGTCGACATCGGTGACGACGATGCCGCGTCCGCTCTTGGCCACCAGCGGATAGGATCGCGTATACGACGGCGAAATATATTTCTGGTCGCCCGCCAGCACCCGCTTGGCGTGGGGGCCGGGCAGGGCGGTCTTGATCTTCGGTCCGGTAACGCTCGGTCCGGTGGTCTTCGCCACGGTTGTGCTCTTTTCGGGAACGGCAGTCTCAATCATGGTCTTGGTAGTCATCGAATCCTCCAGAAGCAGCCGTCAGTAGTCGGCCGCCGGTTGTCAGTGAGTGAAACCTCGGACCATCGCAGTTCAGGTTCAAACATACGCAGGTCGAAGTGAATCTGGCAGGAGGATAAGAAACTAGTCGCTACCGAAGAGGCTGGGACGAACGCGCGAAGGGAGATTCGCCCGATAGCGCCGCGGACACACCAGGCAGTGCAGCCAGCACTCGGGCAGGTGCGCATTCGGCAGATGCGAATTGGATTTGTTGCGCAGCATCGATGACGGTCAACATCGCTAGTCCATTATAGCTTGCGGAACATCACGGCGTAACCCCCAAAACACACTGACTAGTGGCTGGTGGTCGAGACTCGATTTCGCTGATTACTGACCACCGATCGGTGATCGCTATCCACAGTCTTTTTGACTTCCCGCGCCCCCCCACCGTAGCATGGCAGCACCCCAGGGGCGGGGGCTATCCGACTTGCTCGAACAGACCATCTCACATTACCGGATCATCGAAAAGCTTGGCGGCGGCGGCATGGGCGTTGTGTACAAAGCCGAGGACACGCGCCTCGGCCGCTTCGTCGCCCTGAAATTTCTGCCCGAAGATCTGGCACAGGATCGCCAGGCGCTTGAGCGCTTCCGCCGGGAAGCCAAAGCCGCTTCCGCACTGAATCATCCCAACATCTGCACGATTTATGACATCGGCGAAGAGAACGGGAGCGCTTACCTTGTCATGGAGTTCCTTGACGGGGTTACGCTTAAGCACTTGATCGGCGCTCGTGCGATGGAGGTGGAAACGATTCTAGCCCTGGGCATCGAGATCGCCGATGCACTTGATGCAGCGCACGCCGAGGGGATTGTTCATCGCGACATCAAACCGGCAAACATTTTCGTGACCAAGCGAGGACACGCCAAGATTCTGGATTTCGGTCTGGCCAAGGTGAAAGCGAATCCGTCATCGCCATCGCAAACACCCGAAGTCACCGCGCCTACCGCGGTCGCCATCGAAGAGCATTTGACCAGCCCCGGGTCTACCTTGGGCACGGTCGCGTACATGTCTCCGGAACAGGCCAAGGGCAAGGACCTTGACTCGCGAACTGACCTCTTTTCTTTCGGCGTCGTGCTGTATGAAATGGCTACGGGCACGTTGCCGTTCCGCGGAGAAACCTCGGCTCTGATTTTTCAGGCGATTCTGGATCGTGCTCCAGTGTCGGCGATACGTCTTAATCCCGATCTGCCAGTCAAATTGGAAGATGTCATCAATAAATCGCTGGAGAAAGATCGCAACCTTCGCTACCAGCACGCGGCCGACATTCGCGCCGACCTGCAACGGTTGAAGCGCGATACAGAGAGCGGGCATGCGGTTGCAGCCAGCTCCGATTCGGCGGTGCCGGTTCACGAATCGGGCCGGCATGCGGTTTCGTCGCCCGCACATTCATCTGGTGCTATCCAAGCCGCCCTTGCGTCAGGCCCGGTGAACAAGCCAGACTCCGCAGTAGCGAGCGGAATTAAGTCATGGAAAATTTTCGTGCCGGCGAGCTTAATCGTTTTGGCTGTCCTGGTAGGCGCGGCTTGGTACTTCCGTTCGCACCAGTCTGCGAAGCTAACTCAGAAAGATAGTGTGCTGATCGCCGATTTTGTGAACACTACCGGTGATGCGGTTTTCGATGGAACGCTGAAACAGGCGCTGGCCGTTCAGTTGGAACAGTCGCCCTACCTGAATATCGTTCGGGAGTCCAAAATTCGCGAGGCGCTCCGCTACATGGGCCGCCCTCCTGATGAGCGGGTCACGAATGATGTAGCGCGCGAGATATGTATGCGCAATGGCATAAAGGCCATGCTTGCTGGAACGATTGCCAGCCTGGGTAATCACTACGTTGTGACCCTGACCGCGGTAAGCGGGCAGACGGGAGACACGTTAGCGCGGGAGCAGGAAGAGGCCAACAGCAAGGAGCAGGTACTGAAAACGCTCGACAAGGCTGCCTCCAGCCTTCGCCAGAAAATGGGTGAATCGTTGGCCTCGGTGCAGCAGTTCGCCAAGCCGCTGGAGCAGGCAACCACATCGTCGCTGGAGGCTCTGCAGGCGTTCAGTCTTGGCCAAAGCGAACATGAGAAGACCAACGACGAAGCTGCTGTCCCACATCTGCACCGGGCGGTGGAGTTGGACCCGAATTTTGCCCTGGCATACGCCACACTGGGAGTGGCGTATTTCAATCAGGCGCGTACGACGGAAGGCAGTCAGGCGTTGAGAAAAGCCTATGAACTCCTGGATCGGGCGAGCGAGCGGGAGAAGCTTTACATCCAGGCTCACTACTTCGATGAAGTCATAGAAGACCAGGAGAAAGCCTTGACGGTTTATGCCGAGTGGAGGCAGACCTACCCGCGCGATACGATTGCCTACGACAATTCCGCTTTGGCACATCAAGGCCTCGGGCAATTCGAAAAAGCGATGGACATGGCCAGCGAAGGTTTGCGTCTCGATCCGCACGATCGCTATGCGTCCGCCAATCTGGCGGCCTCGTATGAGGGGCTAAACCGTTTCGATGAAGCGAAAAGTGTTGCCGACCAAGCGGTGCAACAGAAGCTGGATTCGCCCGTCGTTCACTTTGTATTGACTGATATAGCGTATATGCGCGGCGACCGGTCCGCCTACGAACAGGAACTGGCGGCGGCAAAGGGAAAGCCCAGTGAAACTTTTGTCGTCTTCTTTAATGCGGCCTGGCAGGTTTCTTTGGGCAAGATCAAGGCGTCGCAACCTTTATGGGAGCGGGCTCGCCAAACAGCCTTGAGTGTGGGAGCTAAGGATTTCGCTGCAAACCTTTTAGCGACGGAAGCTATCTTCAATGCGTTGGTCGGATATCACGAAGATGCGCGGCGGAAGGCATCGCAAGCGCTCGATCTTGCCAAAGATTTTGACACCCGGCTTGCCGCGGCCAATGGTTTCGCACTGATTGGCGACGGGGCGAAATCTGATGCGTTGCTGACCGGCGTCAATCACGACTATCCAGACAATCGATACCTTCAGGTGGTCGCAATTCCTCTAGGTCGTGCGATGCAACAGTTGCAGAAAAATCAACTTTCTGACGCGATCAGCACGCTGGAATCTACCCGCCCTTACGAATTCGGAACCGGACCTCACGGCGCGGGGGTTACTCCGGTCTTCGTGCGAGGTCTCGTTTATTTAAAGATGCGCGATGGAGTGAAGGCGGCTGCGGAATTCCAGCGCGTCCTCGATCATCGCGGCAGCGCTGGTTTTGATGTGCAGTATCCGCTGGCGCGGCTGAACCTTGCTCGGGCCTATGTGGTTCAGGGCGATACGGCAAAAGCTAGAACCGCATTCCAGGACTTCTTTGCGATGTGGAAGGACGCCGATCCCGATGTGCCGATATTGCTGCAGGCACGCAGCGAGTATGAAAAGTTAAAATAGCTGCCACTTCGCTCGAATTCAAACCTCGAATCCCCGCCTGCAATCGCCCGTCTGATATGGTTTAAGCTTCAGCAACTCCTTCACCTCCATGCATTCTGCGCAGCGCCCAAGCCGGTTCGCGGTAATCCTCGCCTTTGGACTGGTGTATTTGTTCTGGGGCTCGACGTATCTGGCTATCGATATTGCAGTGCAGAGCATCCCTCCCGCGCTGATGTGTGCGTTGAGGTTTTCGATCGCCGGCCTGGTGATGCTAATAGCATGCGCGGCCACGGGGCGCAGGATTTGGTACTCGGCGCGGCAGATCGCTCTGGCTTCGGTGGTGGGAATCCTGTTGCTGATGGGTGGCAACTTGATTCTCTCTTGGGCTGAACTTTCGGTGCCATCAGGATTGGCAGCGCTGATCATTGCCATTACTCCGTTATGGTTTCTGGTTCTTGATTCGCTCTTGCTGGGCCACCATCGCATTTCGTGGCGAGGTAGAGCTGGGCTCGCGCTGGGGATCGTGGGTCTGTTCGTTTTGTTCTGGCCGGAGTTGCACTCGACCTCGGCTCTGGGACGGCGCGAGCTCTTGTCGTCACTGAGTCTGATTGGCGGATCATTCTCCTGGGCGCTGGGATCGGTGCTGTCGAAACGCTGGCAATCGGGCATGGACATTTTCAGCGCCACGGCCTGGCAGGTCACTGCGGCGGGCGCGGCAAACTTTGTGCTGGCCCTGGCCCTGGCAGATTTCTCGCGGGCCTCATGGACAACGCGCGGAGTGAGCGCGGTGCTCTATCTGGTGGTCTGCGGCTCGTGGATCGGATACACGGCATACATCTGGCTGCTAAAGCACGTGCCCACGTCGAAGGTGTCGACCTATGCGTATGTGAATCCCGTGGTCGCGGTTTTTCTGGGCTGGCTGATTCTGCACGAGCGCGTAGACCGCTTCATCGTGATGGGCAGCGTGGTTGTCGTTCTGGCAGTCATTCTGGTGACCAGCGCCACGGTAAAGGAGAAAACGGCGCCAGAGGAATTGCCAGTGGTCGAGGCAGCCGGAGATTAGGCCCTGTTGCCCGCAATTTGCGCCCAATCGCGGAGGCTATTTCATCGCTTCGTCATCCTCTTTTTCGTCGGCCAGCAAGTCTCCAGTGCGCCCGCGTATGACATAGGTCCGCTTCGTAGAAGGATTGGGTTCGAAGGTTACGCGAGCGGGATCTCGCTGCCAGTCAGGCGGTCTACAGTCTGAGTCTGGTACACGCCATTCTTGACTCTCGACCGCAAATTTCGTCTCCCCGATCAGCCACTTCACCACCGGCTTGCGGCGGTTGATTTGGGCCACGATGGCATATATTTGCTTGCTGTCATCCGATAGACCACAGTAAGCAGCGTAGCCGCGGTACCACCTAACCTCCGAATAAACATCATCAAACTCGGGGAGATTGATTGCAGAGACGCGGCCAGTGACGCGGTCCACGAGAAGCCATCCGCCGCGTCGCCATTCCCAGTGCGAAAGCGACGCCGGTTCCTCGGGAAGGCTGTCATTCACCCGAAAGGCTTGCCGGACAACGAAGAGCTGATCTGTAACGTCGTGGAGGGCGCCGACGGTAAATTCTTTTGTTCGACCATCCACCAGAAGCGGTCGAACCTTCAAAACAAGTGAATGGGCGTCTCCCGTGTCGGCGATGGAATCTTGTGAGCAGTGGACAGTGGCCCACTTGCCAAACGTGATGACGTGAAGCTTCGGAGCGGCAGCAATGAGGGTTGGGTGAATTAGAAGAACATAGGCTGTCAAAGCTAAACAGCCGTGAGACTTCGAAATGTTGACCATGCGCAGAGGCTAAAGACTGAATACTGTGGAAGGCAAGATCGGAAGTCACGATTGTAGCCACTATTTACAAGGACAGTACCGTATTGGGAGCGTCGGACCGCACTATGCGGAAGCTCGACATCGACACGAGAGTATGCGATTGCGATAGAATTAGTGTGTTCGCGCAATGAATTCTCCTCCCGATCCGCGTAAGACTGCGAGCTCTGAGGCACAAGCAACTCCCAAGCCAGAAGCGGGTTCTGATAAGGGTATGGGCAACTTGTTGCCAGTGCGCCGTCCCGCCCGGATCCTCGTAGTAGATGACCAGCCAACCATCGCCGGACTGATGAGCCAGTTGCTCACCATGAGCGGTTACGATGTGGTGACAGCTCCCGGAGCAAACGAAGCCGAAGCCGAAGTGCGGCGGCAGGCACCCGACCTCATCCTGTCGGATGTGAAGATGCCGGGGAAATCCGGTTACGAATTTTGCCGCGACCTCAAAAGCGATCCGGCAACGCGCTTGATTCCTTTTGTCCTCATTACCGGTTTGGCCGATAGCTCCGACAAAGTCCGCGGGATTGAAGCGGGAGCTGACGACTTCCTCAACAAGCCGGTGCTGGCGGAAGAGTTGAAGGCGCGGGTTAAGTCGCTGCTGCGGGTCAAGGAATTCACCGACGAACTGGAGACTGCCGACTCTGTTCTCTGCACTCTGGGCCTGATTGTCGAAGGCCGTGACCCGTACACCGAAGGGCACTGTGAGCGCCTGGCCACGCGCGCCGCGGAATTGGGACGGCATCTCGGACTGGATGAAGATTCGATTGTCGCCTTGCGCCGCGGGGGATATTTGCACGACCTGGGCAAGATTGCGGTACCGGACGCGATCCTTAAGAAAGGCAGCGACTTGACGGTTAACGAGTGGGAAGTGATGAGGCAACATCCCGTGACGGGGGAGAATATCTGCAGGCCTCTGAAGTCTCTGCGACTGGTCCTGCCCATCATCCGGCATCATCATGAGCACGCTGATGGGTCGGGCTATCCGGACGGAATGCGCGCGGGTGAAATCCCGCTGCTGCCGAGGGTTCTGCAGGTAGTGGATGTCTATGATGCGTTGTGCACCGCGCGGCCTTACAAGCCGGCGCTGTCCCATGATCAGGCCGCGCAAACCATGCGCGAGGAGGCCCGCCAGGGCTTATGGGATGCCCAACTGGTACGTGAATTTTTCAGCATGCTCATCCAACAGCGCAGTGCGGCATAAAAGCTGCGGCGTAAAAGCGGCTCCTCAGTTTCCGGTTACCCTCAACCGGCTCCAGGACGTACAATTAGCGGAGCATTTTTAGGCTGCGGGTCTTTCCGCGCCAGAGGCCTTTTTCGATAACGGCACTTTTTAGGCAACGGGACTGGGCATCAAGACATCCTAAGCATTCCTGCCGAAGGGGATAAGCTGGGCCCCAAAAATGCAGACTATGACCTACAGCATCGTCATCCCGGCGTACAACGAAGGCAAGCGCCTGGCGCCAACTTTGGATAAGGTGCTGGGATATGTGCGCCAGCAGGGATGGGATGCGGAAGTGATCGTGGTGAACGATGGCTCGCGCGATGACACGGCGGAGATCGTCCGGTCGTTTGCAGAAAAAGATCCTTTGCTGCGGCTCGTGGAAAATCCCGGGAATCGAGGTAAAGGGTACAGCGTGCGCCATGGCATGTTGAAGGCGCAGGGCGAGGTAATCGTCTTTAGCGACGCGGATCTTTCCTCGCCTATCGAAGAAATGCCGAAATTATTGCAGCGATTGGAGTCGGGAGCGGATATTGCCATCGGTTCCCGTTGGCTCCGGGCAGAATTGCAGACCAAACGCCAGTCGCTCCATCGCCAACTATTTGGCAGGGTCTTCAACGCGTTGAATCGAATGATCTTGGGACTGCGATTTAAGGATACGCAATGTGGGTTTAAGGCATTCACGCGTCGGGCCGTGCAAACGATCTTGCCGCTACAAAGGATCGAACGCTGGGGCTTCGATCCGGAGGTTCTCTTTCTGGCGCGCAAGTTCGGATTCCGCGTCGACGAAGTGCCGGTGAGCTGGGGACACAGCGGCGGGACCAGAATCAATCCGTTGCTGGACGGGGCGCACATGTTTCAGGAAATGTTGCGCATCCGCTGGTATGACCTGACAGGAAAGTATAACGGCGGCTGCAGAGTAGCCGCGCAGCCAGTGGAGACGTTACCCGGAAGACCTGCGCCGAGAATTTGAGCGCCGAGGGTCGGTTCGCATCATCTTCGACTTGCATCGGAATCGAAAAGAATCAGGCCGACTTCCGTTTCGCCCCCGGCGCCAGCTCCTTCACTGCTTCCACCACCTGCTGTCCCATCACCGAAGTTGAGGTGGGCGCTTCCCCGCGTTTGGCTAGATCGGCAGTGCGCGCCCCACGATGCAGCACTCCGTTGACCGCTTCCTCGATGCAGCGCGCTTCACGTTCCAATTCAAAAGAATGGCGCAGCAGCAGGGCTGCGGAAAGAATCGCTCCCAACGGGTTCGCGACTCCCTTTCCCGCAATGTTTGGCGCGGAGCCGTGAACCGGTTCGTACACTCCGACCGGGCCTCCGATGCTAGCCGACGCCAGCAGCCCGAGCGAACCGACCACGCCACCAGCCTGGTCGGACAAAATATCCCCAAACATGTTTTCGGTGAGGATCACGTCGAAATCCCTGGGACTTTGCACCAGCGACATGGCAGCGGAGTCCACATACATGTGCGAGAGCTGCACTTGCGGAGAATTTTTAGCGCTGCGGGTAACGACCTCGCGCCAAAGACGAGAACACTCGAGAACATTGGCTTTATCGACAGAGAGAACCTTCTTGTGTCGCTTCATGGCAAGATCAAACGCCACGCGAGCAATGCGCTCGATGGCCGGCTCGCTGTAAGTCATGGTGTTGGTGGCCACGCGATTTCCAGCCTCGCCCACGATGGAGCGCGGCTCTCCGAAATAAAGCCCTCCCAGCAACTCGCGCACGATCACGATGTCAGTGCCGCGCACCAGATCGGCGCGCAGTGGAGAACAATCTTCCAGCGCGGGAATGCAGATCGCCGGACGAAGGTTCGCGTAAGCGCCGAGTTCGCGGCGCAAACGCAACAGTCCGGCCTCAGGGCGAAGGCGATTGGGGTAATGGTCGAAGGCGGGGCTGCCTACTGCACCGAGCAAGACCGCGGAGGATGAGAGACAAGCCTCAATGGTATCGGCGGGCAGAGGATCGTTCACTGCGGACAGCGCGGCACCGCCAATGTTTTTTCTTTGGATCTGAAGCTGATGGCCGAATGCGTCGGCAACGGCTTGCAGAACGAGCACAGCTTGTTCGGTAACTTCAGGACCGATGCCGTCGCCGGGGAGGATGGTGAGGTTCAGGAGCATGCGAGGACCAGTCTAACGCGAAGGGGCAGTTCGAGATAATCAGACGGAGCCGCCGGGCCTTGCCGGGAGTACAGCCGAGGGCGGCTGTCCCCACATGACTCTGCCAGCTACACGCCCCAGAGGTAATCTTCCTGCTGCTGATCATGATGGTGATCAACCGGGATCGGCAGCGGAACGGCGAACGCGTTGGTTTGCTGCGCCATCGGAAACGGTCTGTGTGATTCATTGCTTGGAACACTTGCGGCGGCCGTCGCGGCCACTGCGCTTCGCAGCGGCTCGAATAACGGCGTCGCGGACGCAGCAGGCTTATGAGTGTCGCGGATCAACTCCAGCAAATGATGATCTTCGACTTGCTTGATCTTGTCGGCGAGGCGGACGAAGCGGCGATAAATGTCATCGAGGGCGCGACGGTCGAACTGGTAGCCGAGTTGTTCGCAGCGAATCGCCAGCGCGTGACGGCCGGAGTGCTTGCCCAGCACCAGCTTCGAGTCGGGCACGCCGACCGACTGCGGCGTCATAATCTCGTAGGTCAACGGATTTTTCAGGACGCCGTCCTGGTGAATTCCGGCTTCGTGCGCGAAGGCGTTGCGTCCGGTAACCGCTTTGTTAGGTTGCACGGGGACGCCAGTGATTTCGCTCAGCGTTTGGCTGGCGGCAAACAGGTGCTCGCCCGCGATGGCAGTGTAATACGGATAGCGGTCGGGACGCACCCGCATCGCCATGACAATCTCTTCGAGCGCGGCATTGCCCGCGCGTTCACCAATGCCGTTGATAGTGCACTCGACTTGGCGCGCTCCAGCCCCGACGGCAGCCATGGTGTTGGCGACCGCCATACCAAGATCATTGTGGCAATGGGCGGAGATCGTAACGTGCTCGATCCCCCTCAAGCGTTTGCGAATGGTTGCAATGAGTCCGCCGAACTCAGCGGGAATGCTGTACCCGACGGTGTCGGGAATGTTTAACGTAGTGGCCCCGGTCTCAACCACCGCCTCCAATACCCGGCAAAGAAATTCAGGATCGGTGCGCGTGGCATCTTCGGGAGAAAATTCAACATCATCGCAAAGCGATTTGGCGAAGGCAACCGATTCGCGGGCCTGCGCGAGACACTCCTCGCGCGTGATTCGCAACTTGAACTTCAGATGAATATCTGAGGTCGCAAGGAAGACGTGAATACGAGGCCGGGCCGCATCCTTCAAAGCTTCCCAGGCGCGCTCGATGTCGGGACGACAGGCGCGCGCGAGCCCGGCAATGATCGGGCGGCGGATGACCGCGGCAATGGCCTTCACTGCTTCAAAATCACCGTCGGAAGCGATGGGGAATCCGGCTTCGATAACGTCGGCGCCGAGACGGTCGATCTGCTGCGCCAGGCGCAGCTTTTCCTGGTGGTTCATGCTACAGCCGGGCGACTGCTCCCCGTCGCGCAAAGTAGTGTCGAAAACCGTTATGCGGACCTGCTCGCTGGCCATGGGTCTTCCTTCTAGGAAACGAGATCTTATTTCGAGAAACGACGACTAACGCAATCGATATTGCTCCGAATCAGTGTTGCTTCGAATCAGTTATTGCTTCGAAATCAATGGTACGGGGCATCCCTGCTGAAGCAAAACTTATAATTCTTCAGCGATCATTAGCTATTCTTCTATGATAACATTTGCTAATGGACTCTGTAGTTACATAAGAGGTGCAGTGAATGGAACTCTCGCAGTTAGAAGTTTTTCTGGCCGTGGCGCGCGAGCACCGTTTCTCCCGTGCCGCTGAAAAACTTTACCGCACCCAGTCCGCCGTGAGCCAGACCATCCGCAAACTGGAGGAGGAGCTGGGAGAGTCTTTGTTTGACCGTTCTTCGCGGGAGGGCGTTCTTACGGATGCGGGGCAGGTACTCTACGAATATGCCGAGAAGCTGCTGAACCTGCGCCATGACGCTCACGAATCCCTGGCGGAGTTGCGGGAGTTGCAAAAGGGCAAGCTGGTGATCGCGGCTAATGAATTCACGGCGCTTTACTTGCTGCCGGTGCTCGCGGAGTACCGGCGATTACACCCCATGATCAAGATTACGGTGCAACGGGCCCTGGGCAGCCGCATTCCGGACGATGTGCTTCGCCATAGCGCCGAGCTGGGTGTGCTGTCTTACAAACCGGAAGAGTCCGGGCTGCACTCGGTGGTGTGCTATCTGGATGAACTTGTGCTGGTGGTACCGCCGAAGCATCCCTTAGCCTCGGCGCGTGAGGTGAGCATCAGGCAACTGGGGGCCGAATCATTTGTTGCGCACATTGTGTCGTCGCCGTACCGGGAGAAGGTTCTGCAAACCTTTCAACGGCACAAAACACCGCTTCACATGGATCTTGAGCTGCCAACGCTGCAGGCAATTAAGCAATTCGTCGCACTGGGAAGCGGCGTGGCCTTAATGCCGGAGATCAGCGTGGAAACAGAAGTCGCACGCGGGGAACTGGTGCGGATCCCCGTACGGGAACTACGAGTACAGCGCAAGCTGCGTTTGATTTACCGCAAGGAGGCGGGACTCTCTCACGCGGCGCGGGCCTTTCTAAAAGTAGCTGAGGCAGTTGCGCTCGAGCGGGCGGGGCGTTATCGCTTTCAGCGAGAGAGTTAGAGCGCGAACCCCTTCCCCCGGTTACGCAAACCTCGGGGCTGACGCCCAGCTTGAACTGGTTCGTTTTTGCGCGAAGGGCTACTCTCCGCCCAGGGCCTGCTCCACCCCCTTGCCCGGCGAGTCAACAATCTGCGCAAGCTTCCGCGGGTTGGAACGCCGCCAAAGCATCGGAAACGCTGGGATGAATTTCGAGCACAGAGTCGAGGTTGGTAAGACCCAACAGCTCGCGCACCAGCGGGCTGGGGCTCGCATATTTCATGTCTGCATCCTGGGATTGAGCGCGCGTATGCAGCAAAACCAGTTCTCCGATGCCGGCGCTGTCGATGGAACTTACTCCGCTGAGGTCGAGAACCACCTTGCCGCGATTTTGGAGAAATTCCCCCACCAGGCGCGAAAGCTCCGTAGCTTCGTCGCGATAGACGATGCGGCCCTGACAGTAAATAATCATGACATCGCCACAAGTCCGGGTTTCCAAACTGAGTTTCAACTTCGACTCCTTAACAGGTACTCCGAAAGCAGCCAGACGATGCGGCTGCAGCCATGTTTGCCAATTCGTATCGGTAGATTGCATGCTATTAGATAGACGCTCGCCAGAGGGTTTTGGAATCATGAATAGAGCGTAATTTTTTAATGAAAAGTACCGGTCTTGCACTGGCATAATTTTGGGACAAATGGGGCATCCTGAGCCCGCATTAGCTTGCATCTAACGAACTTCACCTAACGAACCTCGCGCATTCAGGTAGAATTTGCTGCTGGCATAATTGCCCCGGAGGACTCATTTTCGTGTCGAAAACCGCAGCCCTGGTTTTGGCGTTGCTGACCTTAACGTTATTTCCCACCGCGTCAAGAGCCCAATTAATCCAAAGTGGAAACGTTTATGCCGGAGTGGCTTATGCCGATTCGGTTGATGTGATCAACCGTCTTACATTTCGGGGATTCGATGGGTCGGTGGAAGTAAAGCCATCCCTCCGCTTTTCTTACCTGGGATTCGTGCTCGACGGTAGCGGCATTTACCGACAAGGCGTCGTGCAATACAATGCGGTACTCGGCCCGAGAATTTCCAAGAACTACGGAAAATGGCGCATATTCGCGCACGTGACGGCGGGAGAGCAATTTACCACAACTGGCGGCGAGAGCTTCAATACTCTCATCGAAGACGTCGGCGCCGGGGCGGACCGTCGAATTCCTTTCAAGCGTTTTTCCTGGCGCTTTCAGCTCGACGTCGTCCACAGCCACTTGCTCAGTAACAATCAGTACGACGTCCGGGGATCGACCGGTCTGGTGTGGCGCTTCTGAGCGAGGTCTACCGCAACCAACAATCCGCTATTCTTTCTACATTCTCCTAACGATTTGTAAATGCGCCAAGCACGGTTGACCTATTTCTTTTCTGTCGCATCTAAAATTTCGCTGCAAAAGCTCCACTAGCTAGTTTTAGGAACGTTAGAGTGAGATCGTCGTGCGAAAAATAGTCTTCAGTGTTTTCGTTGTGCTCCTATTCGTAGGTTTGGCAAGCGCTCAGATTCCCAGCGGTAACGTCTTCTTCGGATACTCGTACTACAATACCGATCTCTCTTCGATCGATCGGGCCAACACAAATGGTTGGGAGGCCTCGGTAGAAGGCAAGATTATCCCTTTTCTCGGGATTGTGGCTGATTTTGACAGCCACTACGGCTCACAGAATTTTCTCCCAACTTCGTGTCCCGGTCCACTTCCATGTCTTGTCATCCCATTTAATGCCAATGTGACCGAGCACAACTTCCTGTTCGGACCGCGAGTCTCATTCTCCGTCGGGAAGTTTCGGCCTTTCGCCGAAGCTCTGTTCGGAGCCGCGCACGTCAATGTGAACAACGGTGTCGGCTCCGATACGTCGTTCGCCACCGCAATCGGCGGGGGCCTCGATTACAAAATCATCCGCCCCGTCGCTTGGCGGTTTCAGGGAGACTACGTGCGGACTAGTCTGTTCGGGGCGACGCAGAACAATGTGCGCATCTCGACGGGCATCGTGCTGCGCTTCTGAGAAACGCAGCAGATAAAGTCTTCACACAAAAGCAAAAGCAGGATCCAGCTGGTTGGCTGCGATCCTGTCTTTGTGGCAACGAAGAAAACGCGCGGTTATAACAATCGCGTTTAGGTCTGCCAATATTTGTGATCGCGCAGGAAGTAGTTCTCATTCCAGTAGTTCATCGCGATTCTCAGGAAGAGCCAGCCGACGCGCAGATGTCCCATCTTCTGGAAGCGGCGGTTGGTCGTATAGACTCCGCCGCGGACGATGGCGAAGCGCTTGCGCTTAACTTGCTGGCTGAGCAAATAGTCCTCGGCATACAGGACCTGCTCGTGAAATCCACCAAGCTCGCGGAATCTATTCAGGTCGAAAAGCATGAACATTCCTGTGGCGAAGGGATGGTGGAGGCAGGAGAGGTATTGGAAGAAATCGTTGCCCGCATAAAACAATTTGTCGATCCAATTACCGTCGCGGCACAAGATGTTCGTGGTAACGCAATGAAGCTGCTTGCGCTGGGCCAGTTCAACGGCGCGGCGAAGTACAGAAGGATGAGCCAATTCGATGTCAGCGTCGAGAAAGAGAACATAGTCGCTCTCCGCGCGGGCCGCGCCAAGATTGCGGCCCACAGAGGGCATTCCGCCGCGGATTACGCTGATGTTCAGACGGTCGCGAAAGCTAAGGGCAATCTCAGGCGTGCCGTCGGTCGAGTTAGCGTCGGCCACCAACACTTTCGTACTCGACATCTTCGAGTAGTCCTGATTCGTCAGTGAGGTCAGCAAGCGAGGAAGCAGCTTCACCTCGTTCTTGGCTGGAATCACGATCGTCAGCTCGCTTGTTGTATTCATGCTCGTTGAATTCATGCTCATTAAATTCATGGATGCGAACCTCCTGTTCGTCGACAGTCACATAAGTCAGGCGGGAGTCAACCCAGCCGCCCGCGTTGTAGTAGTGAATCCCGTGCTCTTCGACATGCACAGCTTCGTGAGTGTGACCGCAGAAAATACGATCGGCACCGTGCTGGCGCGCGTGTTGCAGAGCTCCCGCGGAAACCTTCGACGACATGCGCAGCCAACGCGTGTTCAGCCGGTCAATCAGCCGCACGATGGGCTTGCTTTTGAAGTCGAACTTTTGCAACTTGAGGTAAAGTGACGTACCCTCCTTGCTGAGCCGCACATTGTTCACCTGGAAGCCGTCGAACTGATGGCCGTGAATCGCGATGTGCCGCCGTCCGCCGAACTGCCATTCGTAGCGCTGGTAGACGCGAACGCCGACTAAATGCGACATGATGTTGGTCAGCCCGTGGTCGTGGTTGCCTTCCACCCACACCACCTCGATTTTGCGTTTGGGATTCGAGAGCTTGCGAATGTAGCCGAGGAACTTCCAGTGTTCCTTGGTCAGACGGGCGAAGTTGAGATCGGCAAAGATGTCGCCCAACAGGATCAACCGCTGAAAGTGGTTGTCCTTCAACACGCGCGTGGCTTCGCGCGCGTGACTGGTGTCCGCACCGAGGTGCAGATCGGAAAGGATCAGCGTGTTGTATACAGGCAGATCCACAATTCAGTTGTAACAAGCCAATGTTACGGGGTGATGAAAGTTGCATCAAAATTGGTGCATGGCAACTGCGGAGGTAACGTAGTAATTTGCCGGTCCACTTGCTGGTCAACAAGGGATTTAGGCATTCGCACTCGCGAAATGTTTCAACCCTGTGAATACGTTGCGGGTTTTCACGTAGACTGAGTTTCCGTTTGAAAACCATCGGACACATTCTGGCGAGGTACAAAACTTGGATTTTGCACGTACTCGCGCCCCTCGGAATGTGGGGTGTTTTCGCGATTGCGTTCGCCGATTCCGCCTTGCTCGGAATGCCCGTGGACGCGGTTGTGGCGGTGTATGTGTACCAGGATCACAGACGGTTTTTGTTCTATGTGGTGATGGCCTCGGTCGGATCGGCCCTGGGTAGCGTTCCGCTTTACCTCATCGGATATCTGGGGGGCGAAAAAGTGCTGCGCAAGCGCATTTCCGAAGAGCGCTTTCAGAGCATTCACCGCTCGTTTGAGCAGCATGAATTCTGGGCTCTGATGTTTCCCGGAATGTTGCCGCCACCCACGCCGTTTAAGATCTTCGTACTTGGAGCGGCAGTATTCGAGATGCGATTCCGCGACTTTCTCGCGGCCATCTTCGCAGGAAGATTTGTACGCTTCCTGGTGCTTTCTTTGCTGACCCTGTGGTTCGGGCAGCAGATTGTTGGGCTACTTGGGGCACTTGTCCGGCGGCATCTTTGGCTGCTGGTGGCGACAATCGCAGGCGGAGTGCTGATCTGGCTGCTGATGCGGCGGAGCCGAAGGCACATCCGTGCAGATTAGGACATGCCTGGCGCCGATCCGATCTGCGCCAATCTTAGGCTGCGGCGATGTGATCGCCAGTGGATTTGTGCATCCAGCTGGAAAGCGCCATCAAGAACACTGGCATCCCAAAAAACGCAATTGAGAAGAACAGATCGCTCTCCACCGTGCCTCGGAAAAATGGAAGTCCGGCCGCGTAAGACATCATCAAGCCTTCGAAAGTCTTGGGATACATCTGCCAGGCTGCCCACGCGGCGAAATTACTGATCAGGAAGAACGAAACTGAACTGGCGAGCGCCGCGCCCACCACACGAACTGGCCCGGATTTCTCGCTGAGATTCGTGCCCAGCCACAAAATCGCCGCATACCACGCCCACGTAACCATCTGGTCCCATTTCAGCGGGGACGAGTAAATGAACTTGGTGAGGACAACGTCCGTCGCCGCGAAAAGAACGACAGGCACCCACATCTGTCGCCGCGAGCCTCGGGCTCCGAAAAACAGCAGCGATGCTGCCACAGGAGTAAAGTGCCAGGCATGTGGCAGGATATTAAACGGCCCCGCAAACGGTAAAAAGCGAACGGCAATTGCTAATAGAACGAATAGGTAGGGCAACATAAGCACCTCAGGGAGCAAAACATTATTTTGGGCGCGCGGAGGCTCGTACGTCAAGGGCGATCGAAGAGTGGCGAATATTGAGATCTGAGACAGTTGCTGCCTCAGTCCGGCTCGGGTGCAAGGGTTTGCTTTTTGCCCGAACCATAAACGTCGCCCACAACCCGTAGATTCTTGTCGAGTTGAACGCCGGCTCCCAGAGCGCGCCGTGTCTCGCCGCGACGGCCGAACAAGCTGGGTAGCTGCACAAAGCGCAGATCCTGGAAATCCACGATGTATCCGGACTCTGGAGGCGGAAGCGTCTCGGTCTCAACGAACGGATACTGCGCCCAATCGAGGTATACCCGCCCCAGGTAAGACTTCTTTGCCGCCAAAGTGATCGGAGTTTCCTCCGGTTTGTAACGGATTGTAAGATCGCCCTCGGGATCAATCTCCGGACCCAGGGAGTTCACCGGGGCGAGCACAAAGAATGCAGGCGTCTCCACCACGCCGTACCAGCTGAACGGATTCGCGAGCGCGGGATAAGCGGAAACCCGCAGCGGCTCGGCGTCTTGATAGGTGCGGGCCGCCAGAGCGCCGAGCGCACGCCTGTGCTCGAAATCGCGCAACCCCCACATTAAGACCACGCCTGCCAGCGCCAGCGTGGCAGCAACTCGGCCTCGCGGCCCGCGAGACCGCGCACCGACCTCACTATCGATCAACGAAAACAGTGACGGCACAATCAGTCCCAAAAGCAAGAGGCTGAACATGATGGGTTCGAAGATGAAGACAATGTCCCAGGAATACCACTTCTCGGAAAACGGCCAGAATGGCCGCACGCCGTAGTTATTGGTGAAGTCCAGCAGAATGTGGCTAAGGCCGGCGAGACACGCATAAGCGAAAAGCAACCCCCAGCGCGGCGGAAGGTTGGGATCTTTCACTTTGCGACCGCGCAATCGCCAAATCAGATAGACGAAGCCCAGGACCACCGCAGCGTCGAGCGGAATCCCTAGAAAAGAATGCGTGAATCCACGATGATGAGCGAAGCCGAAGGCGGGGCCGCCGAACCGGCCAAGGACGTCAAGGTCAGGGGTCTCCGCTGCAAGCGTCAACGTAAGTGTGGCCAGCGCAGTCCTGCGGTTGAGTCCGGCGCGGCCCAGGCACGCGCCGGTCAGGAAATGGGTAACAGGTTCCAAGCAGTTTGACGATTCTATTTGGAAATATCCGCAAATGCCAACGATTCATCGCACAGGCGAAAGCAGAGTGAGAGCATTGGGCACGGCGGTAACTCGGGCAGGCAAGGTCCCCACGAGTTCACCGTCGGCTTCGACGTAGACTTTCGGCTGCGCTTCTGCCGTTCCACCGGCAGAATTCGATCCGCTCAGGCTCGATCCCCCCAAGTTCGATTCTCCCAGATAAGCGCACGAAACTCGGCCGCTGTAGACCAGATCAATACCCGGCACCTTCCATTTGAGGCCCAGCAATCCGCGCGTCACGTAGAGCAGATACGAAAGCCGGCTAGCAGTGCGGCAGAAAACCAGGCGCATGTCCTCACGATCCAAAGACGCACCAGGAGCCAGTTCCCGCACCACTCCACCAAAATTTCGAATCCGCACTGCCATCAGCTCCGTGACATCGGCTCGCCGAAGTTCGCTGGAGCCCGTCTCCGCAAATTCAACTCGAAAACGTGCCATGGGATGCGTAAACCACAGATGCCAGGCTTTCGCATAGTAAGCTGCCATGCCCATTTGCTTTTTCGTTCCGGCGTGGAGCTTGTAAAACAGGTGAGCATCCACTCCGGCGCCTGCCGCAACGACAAAAAAACGCATGCTTTGATTGCCATCGAGATCGACACATTCAATGTGGCCCAGCGCAACCCGGCGGGGCACGCTACGCAACACGGCCCGCGCCGCCGCCATCACGTTCATGGGCAAACCGATGTCGTGAGCCAGCGCATTGGCCGTGCCCATGGGCAGAACCGCCAGCGCGACATGGGTGTTCGCCAGCACCTGGACTACGTTGTTGATCGTGCCGTCCCCGCCACAGGCGAAAACCGTGTCACATCCAACCTGCACAGCCTGCCGCACCCGGTCCTGCGCATCAGTGGGCGAGTGGGCAAGCACGAGCTCAGCCTCGATCCCCTCACCGCGAAGCAACCTCAGCACGGGTTCCAACCCACTTTGGCCTCGGTCACGACTACCGCCGGAATCAGGGTTATAAAGCAAAGCTGCCTTTTGCATGGGCTGACCGAAGGTGGATTGTACCTGAGCGAGCGCATCCCCTCGCTTTGACTGTTTGGCCGAGGGACTGTTCCTCGCAGGTTTTCACTTGCTGGAATTACGATTCAGATAGCGGTGATGTGTCGTAATCAAGTCGACCGGAAATGACTCAGCGTGAGCCCCACTCCCACATCCCGAACGTGACCTTCTGCGGCAAAGGATGGTCCAACTGACGGGCGAGCATCGCGATTTGACCACGGTGGTGGGCATCATGAGCGATCACGTAACCGACAAAGCCAGCCGCATCGGGACGAAACCCTTTAATACAGCCATCGGAATCCAGGGCGCGACCAATCAACTCGTTTAGAACCTGACTGCTCTGTTCCAGAGCTCGCTGCGCTTGCGGCGGAGTAACTGCAGCGCGATTGAGCTGTGCCGGAATCTCGCTGCCTTTTGCCGAAACCTTCAGCCACATAATGCGCACATTTTGCATGTGAGCGACGATGGCCGCTATGGTTCGGCCTCTGCCATCCGGCGGTTTGGCTCTCCACGCTGCTAGTGGAACGCTCTCAATCAAGTACTGGTTGATGCGGTTGTTGGTGTTGAAAGCGTTGAGCAAAGCGGCAGGCAGATTAGTTGCGAACGGTGCGGAAACTTTCGCCGTTGAGTTTGGAGCTTTCCTCATAATCCGACTTCTCGCCTGGCGAACCCTTCAATTTGGCACAGGCGAGGGTTACCTACAAGCCGCAACTTCCCCGACCGCCTGTTCTGCTGTCTCCGACTATAATCTGCCCGATGGTTTCGTCGGCCAAAGACCTCGAAAAAAAGATCGAATCCCTCCGGGAAAAGATCCGCCACCACGAATACTTGTACTACGTCATCGACCATCCTGAGATCAGCGACGCGGACTTCGATAAGCTGATGCAGCAACTTAAGGACCTGGAGGCGGAACATCCTGAGCTGATCACCACGGATTCTCCCACACAGCGCGTTGGCGGCAAGCCGCGCGAAGGCTTCGTCAAGGTGCCGCATTCATCACCAATGTTGTCGCTCGACAACACCTACAACGAGGAGGAACTGCGCGCCTGGGAGCGCCGCGTCCACGAGCTGACTGGGAAAAAAGACGTGGAGTACGTTTGCGAGCTGAAGCTCGATGGCATGTCGCTGGCATTGATTTACGAAGATGGCAAGCTGCTTCGCGGAATTACGCGCGGCGATGGAAGCGTGGGAGAAGATGTCACGCTCAACGTGCGCACGGTGCGCTCCGTGCCGCTTTCAATTGCGAAAGAGAAACTCAAGAAAGCTGGGATCCCTGAGGATTTCGAAGTGCGCGGCGAACTCCTGATGCCGACCGCTGCCTTCAAGAAGGTGAATGAAGAACGAGAACGTAAGGGGCTCGCGACATTTGCCAATCCCCGCAATTTTACAGCGGGTACGGTGCGGCAGTTGGATGCAAATGTTACAGCGGAACGCCGCATGGACTTCTTCCCTTATATCTTGCTCGAGAGCGGGCGCACATATTTCGATCGACACTGGAAAACTCTCGATGCGCTGGTCACTGCCGGGTTTAAGGTCAATCCGAATCGCAAGCTCGTGCACAGCATGGATGAGGCCTGGGAGTTCATCCGGCTGTGGGAAGCGCGACGCGATTCGTTGCCGTATGAGATTGACGGTATCGTGCTCAAAGTCGATCGCACTGCGCTGCAGGACGAACTCGGGTTTACGGGCAAAGCTCCGCGCTGGGCAATTGCCTACAAATATGCGGCGCGCGGCGGCGTTACGAAATTAGAGAGCATTCGTTGGCAAACTGGCCGCACCGGCAAACTAACGCCGGTAGCAGAGTTGGCCCCAATTCCAATCGGCGGCACGACGGTCCGCAACGCCACGCTGCACAACATGGATGAGATCCAACGTCTTGGCGTAAAGATCGGCGACTGGGTGCGAGTTGAGCGCGGCGGTGACGTGATTCCTAAGATCGTCGAGGTTGATAAGGAGCATCCGCGCGGCACAAAAGAAATCGAAGAGCCTGAGAAATGCTCCGTTTGCGGCACGAGAGTTGTCCGCACTCAAGGCGAAGTTGATTACCGCTGCGTCAACGCAAATTGCCCTGCTAAGTTGCTCGGCACGATTCTGCATTTCGCCTCTCGCGGTGTGATGAACGTCGACGGTATGGGCGAGTCGCTGGCCAACCAATTGATCGAGCGCGGCTTGGTCAAGAATGTTGCTGACGTCTACGACCTCACGAAGGAAACCTTGCTCGGCCTGGAGCGAATGGGTGACAAGTCTGCGCAAAACATTCTCAATGAGATCAAAAAATCTAAAGACTTACCGCTGGAGCGTGTTATCTACGGGCTTGGCATTCGAATGGTGGGCGAGCGTACGGCGCAGTTTCTGGCCGAGCATTTTGGATCGATGGAAGAACTCGAGAAGGCTGGCGTAGAAGAATTGCAGACTGTAAATGAAGTGGGCCCGCGGATCGCTGAGAGCATTGTGGAGTTCTTCAGCATCGCAGCCAATCGCAAACTGGTGAAGCGACTACGCGAAGCTGGGCTCACGCTAAGCGGCCAAAAGAAGCAACGAGGAATTAAACTGGCTGGAAAGACATTTGTATTGACGGGCACATTGGCGCATTTCACGCGCGACGAAGCCAAGAAGATGATTGAAGATGCCGGCGGCAAGGTCACGGGCTCGGTCACCAAGAAAACGGATTACGTGGTTGCCGGAACAGATGCGGGATCGAAGTTGGACAAGGCCAAAGACCTGGGTGTCCAAGTGATCGACGAGAAAGAAATGGAGAAACTTATCCAATGACATTGCCTGGCTCAGAGCTCGACTTCAGCCGATTCGAATTCCTCACCTTCGATTGCTACGGCACTCTTATCAACTGGGAAGAGGGCATTCTCCGCTGCCTGCACCGAATTCTTGCCAATCACGGCAAAGACCCGGACAACGCCACGATCCTGCAGCTCTACGGCGATTTCGAAGCCAGCGCTGAGCAGGGAGAGTATCGCCGATATCGCGAGGTCCTTCGGTCTGTGGTGCAGCGCTTCGGAGAAGAATTGGGATTTGCGCCCACAGAAAACGAGGTCAGCTCGTTACCTGATTCACTGACGAACTGGAAGCCGTGGCCGGATACGGTTGGAGCGCTCCGCGAACTTCAGAAACAATTTCGGTTAGCGATTATTTCCAACGTGGACGACGATCTCTTCGCCGGTACCCGGACTCAACTGGAAGTGAGCTTCGATCAGATTGTCACGGCCCAGCAAGCCGAAGCGTATAAGCCGTCATTAAAGATTTTTGAGCTCGCGCTGAGCCGTATCGGAGTGCCTGCCGATCGTATACTGCACGTGGGACAGAGCGTGTATCACGATGTGATTCCGGCACAGTCGCTCGGCTTGGCTACGGTTTGGGTCAACCGTCCGTCGGCACGAACCGGCGTCGGAGCCGTCAAGGCAATCGAAGGACGTCCTGACCTCCAGGTTTCGAGTCTCGTCGAACTCGCGGCTGCTTGCGCCCGGTCGCAGCGGCTCAGAAGTTGACCGGAACCTTCACAACATTTTTTTGGACCGCCCACATCACCAGCTCGGCTTTGTTGTGGATACCAAGCTTCCGCATCAGATTGAATTTATGAGCATCCACCGTCTTGCTGCTTAATCCCAGCACCATTGCCGCCGCCCGCACCGTCTTGCCCTCCGCCAGTAGTTTCAGCACCTCTCGCTCGCGGGCCGTAAGAGCCAATTCCGCGGGCAACTGCGTTTCCATAGGACGTCGTGTACTGCATTCCGGCAGCGCATCCTCTCGATCACGGGGGCAAGAGTCCCGGATCATTTCCACTAGTTCTTGCGCAGAAGTGTTGCGCACCGCGCAACCTCGCGAGGCAGACTGCCAGCCAGTGAACGCGGAGCTAGCTTCTTCCCACATGCTCACGAAAACTATTTTCGTCCGGGTGGATTCCCGCGCAACACAGAGCTCGGCATCGGAATCGGAGAGCCCGAACGTCGCGGCATCCGCGACCACCACATCCGGACGGAATTCATACACTTTGCGCAGGCACTCCGCCGCGTTGTCAGCTTCGCTGACTACTTCTATATCAGGGTGATCTTCCAACAAACGCCGCAACCCTTGCCGAAACAGAACATGGTCGTGCGCAATTACGCACCGAATCGTCGTAGCTGGAAACGTATTTTCTCCTGTATCTGGGCGTGGGCGCACGAATGCTCCTTTTTGGCCAGAAAATTTGCGGAGTGACGCAGCTCGGGCGGAACTCAACCCGCAAAAGATTTACTAAGCTTATAGATTGTAGCAACCATTTGGGGGTTTGCGGGAGGTGAATCTCTATTCGGAGGACATTTTTTTGGCAAGCTAACCGCTCGTACAATTTTTTCTGAAGCCAGAAACTCAAGAGGCAAGCCGCATCAGGTAGAATCGAGCACTTATGCTGCGCTATTTTACGGCAGGAGAATCTCACGGCGAAGCTCTGGTCGCTTTTCTTTCAGGCCTGCCTGCGGGGCTGAAAGTGGACCAGACGTTTATCGATCGTGAACTCTGGCGCCGGCAGCAGGGCTACGGCCGCGGCGGCCGCATGAAGATCGAGCGCGACACGGCGCACGTCCTCTCTGGAATCCGGCATGGGATGACGATCGGCTCGCCTATTTCCGTTCAACTTGAAAACAGGGATTGGAAGAATTGGAAGGAAGCCCTGCCTGTCGGCGAAGGCGACTCTGCCCGGCACAAGCGTGTGACGTCTCCCCGGCCCGGTCACGCCGATCTGGCCGGTGCTCTTAAATACAATTTTCCTGAAGCTCGCTACGTGTTGGAGCGTGCATCGGCAAGGGAGTCGGCGGCCCGCGTCTCCATCGGAGCACTTGCGAAGATCTTTCTGCGCGAACTCGGCCTCGAGGTTCTAAGCCACGTTGTGGCGGTCGGCGGAACAGCCATGCAACAAGAAGTCTCGTGGGATCAAATTCAGAGTCTTTACAATCAGGAAGAGATTTTACTGAATTGTGCGGACGGAGAAACCGAGCAACGCATGAAAAGCGAAGTCGATAGAGTCCTGAAGACGGGGGATTCGGTGGGGGGAGTCTTTGAAGTGGTCGCCCACGGCGTTCCTCCAGGCCTGGGCACGTACGCGCAATGGGACGAACGCCTGGACGCCATGCTGGCCGCCGCCGTCATGTCATTGCAAGCGGTAAAGGCGGTGGAGATCGGCTCTGGCGTTGCATCTGCGGGCTCCGCCGGCTCCGCTGTTCACGATGAAATAGGTTATGGTGGGCCGACGAGCTTTACCGCGTTTACTCGCGCTCGCAACAATGCCGGGGGAATCGAGGGAGGTGTCTCCAACGGGGAAGAAATCCGAGTGCGCGGGTACTTGAAGCCGATTTCGACGTTGCGCCGGCCCTTGCAATCGGTCGATTTCGCTACTCGTCAACCGGTGAGCGCCGCGTATGAGCGCTCTGATGTTTGTGTGGTTCCAGCCGCTGGAGTCGCGGCTGAGGCCATGGTTGCGCTCACTCTGGCCCGTTGCGCTCTCGAGAAATTCGGCGGCGACTCCATGGGAGAGACGTTGCGCAATTTCGAGGGCTACCGCACGCAGCTGAAAAATTACTGATGAATTAATTACGTATGATCTAATCGCTGATGATCTATCCGATTGTGAAATTCGGGAATCCAGTCCTCGAGAAACCGAGTGAGAAGGTCACTGTCTTCGATGAGGAACTCAAGCAATTGGTCGAGGACATGTTCGAGTCGATGTATGCTGCCCGGGGCGTGGGCCTGGCGGCGCCGCAGATCGGTATCCCGCGCCGCGTGGCCGTGATTGATATCACCTTCAAGGAAGATCCGAACGCGAAACTCGTTCTGATCAACCCGGAAATCATTCACAAAGAAGGCCGTCATTCGCAAAGCGAAGGATGCCTCAGCATCCCTGACTTTCGTGAGAATGTCTCTCGCGCCCAACTCGTAACCATTCGCGCCCAGGACTTGACCGGTCAGATTTTCGAGAAGACAGGCGACGATCTTCTGGCGCGCGCCTTTCAACACGAGACTGACCATCTGAATGGCAAGCTGTATCTCAGCCACATCAGCGCGCTCAAGCGCGACTTAGTCAAGCGAAAAATCCGCAAGCTCGTAAAGGCGGGAGAATGGTAGAAGAACCGGGTGATCGGATGATATGGTGATCGGCCGATTGACTTACACATCTTCACTCACTCGATAATCCGATGAACCGATCTCCCGATGACCCGATCTCCCTCGTTTTTTGCGGAACGCCTGGGTTCGCTGTGCCCACTCTCGAGAAACTCGTCGAGGCTGGATTCCACATATCGCTCATCGTCACGCAACCGGACCGGCCCAAAGGGCGCGGGCTCGAACTTGTTTCATCTCCGGTCAAGCAACGTGCGCTGAAATTAGGATTGCCGGTCGTGCAACCGGAACGCATCAAGGACAATGAGGACTTTCGAGCTCGGCTCACTCTGCTCAAGCCTGACGCGATCATCGTAGTCGGTTATGGCCGAATCATTCCGCAATGGATGCTCGATCTTCCGCTTCTCGGCAACATCAACCTGCACGCCTCGCTTCTGCCAAAATATCGCGGTGCCGCACCCATTCAATGGGCGATTGCGCAGGGAGAACCCGTCACTGGAGTTACCACGATGAAAATTGACGCAGGCCTCGACACTGGAGACATTCTTCTGCAGCGGGAAATTCCAATTGCTGCAGACGACACGGCGGAGACGCTCGCCCCAAAGCTAGCAGCGGTGGGGGCGAACCTTACAGTCGAAACACTGCACGGATTGCAAACCGGTAGTATTCAACCGCGCCGGCAAAATGACTCTCAGGCAACCCTCGCTCCCATTCTCAAGAAGGAAGACGGCCTGATCAATTTTTCTCAACCGGCCAGCGAAATCCTGAATCGTCTGCGAGGCTTCCAGCCTTGGCCCGGCGCTTATTCGAAGTTCCGCGGCAAGACCGCACACATATCTAAGGCGGTAGCGCTCGATCGTGCGCTTGCACCGGCTGAAATGAAAGTTGAAGGCAATCATCTTTTTGTCGGCTGCGGTGGGGAAACCGCGCTCGATATTCTCGAGCTCCAGGTGGAGGGCAAGAAGCGTATCTCGGCTTCGGACTTCATTCGAGGCTATCGTCCGCGGCCGGGAGAAAGACTGGGCGCGTAATCCGGAACCGCGCGAACGTTTTCTGGAAGCACAACTTCCGTCATACTGGCAGGAGTGAAATCAAAGACTCGAGACTCGCGCCGCTCGGTTTCTCCTGCCCGGGCAGCTGCATTCGATATCCTGCTGCGCGTTGAACGCGAGTCTTCCTATGCCTCCGAACTCCTTCATTCCCGGACCTACGCACAGCTAACCGCAATCGATCACTCGCTGACGACGGAACTCGTCATGGGTGTTTTGCGCTGGCGATCGCTGCTTGATTCGCAAATAGCCGAGCAATCTTCTCAGCCGCTCTCTAAGCTCGATCTTGAGATTCTCACCACACTCCGTTTAGGCCTATACCAGCTCCGCTGGCTCGACCGCGTTCCCGCCCGCGCGGCTATTAACGAGAGCGTTGAACTGGTCAAGCGCGCGCGCAAACGCTCCGCTGCTCCCTTTGTCAACGCAGTTTTGCGCAAGCTAGCATCTGGCACATCGCCCGAACGCGAGATTTCTCCACCTACGGTCGATCACGCTTCGGCCGAAACTATCGCCGCCAAAAACGCTCACCCGCTTTGGCTCGTGGAGCGCTGGGCTCGGGCCTACGGATTGGAAGCTACATTCAGAATTTGTGAGCACAACCAATCGATTCCGACGACTACAATCCGTCTTCGTCATCGCGACGTGGAAGATCAGCTACGCGCCGAAGGAATCGAACTCGCTTCGGGTTTGCTACTTGCATCTGCAAGACGAGTTCAGCACGGAGACGTCACGCAAACGGCCACTTTTCGCGCAGGTCTTTGCGTAATTCAGGATGAAGCCTCGCAACTGGTCGCGGCTCTCGTTGGCCACGGTAAGCACGTGCTCGATTGTTGCGCAGCCCCCGGAGGAAAGACTCTGGCCATGGCCGATCGCAATCTGAATTCGGCTATCACTGCAGTCGAGCTCCATCCTCACCGCGCACGTCTGCTGCGAAAACTAGTGAGCGCGCACGATCGAGCTGCCGAGGCCGGATCACCGATTGTCCAAGTGATCGCAGGAGATGCGCGGAACCTGCCCTTCGCTGCAAAATTCGATCGCATTCTCGCCGATGTACCCTGCACCGGGACGGGCACTCTCTCGCGCAATCCGGAGATCAAATGGCGGCTCGCGCCTGCAGATATCGCCGATCTTCAGGCGCGGCAGGTTGCGATCTTGCGTTCGGCCCTGGATCAGGTTGCCGTTGGTGGCCGCCTGATTTATTCCACATGTTCGCTGGAGAAAGAAGAAAATGAAGATGTCATCGAAAGCGCTCTAGCAGGAAATTCTTCGTTCCGCGTACTCGACTGCTGCACCGAGCTCGCGCGGTTGCAAAGGGAGGGTGAGCTAGTCTGGCTGGATCCCTCCTCGCTCGCACGCGGGAAGTTTCTACACACCCTGCCCGGCGTCCATCCGTGCGACGGTTTCTTCGCCGCTATCCTGGAAAGAACCTAGACGTTATCGCACTTCGAAGTTCACGACCGCGCCTATGAAAACTTTTTGTCCGGCTGGCGGGGTTTGCGCGACGATAATACTAACGGGCGAAGGTTGAGGCGGAGCGGCGGAGGCTGACGGCGGGCTCACCGACGAAGCAGTATCTTGAGGCGCCGCAGTCACTGCCGGCGGTGCCATGCTCACGCTCCCTAATTTGAAACCCGCATCTTGCAGCGCTCGACTTGCAGGGCCGAGCAGCTGACCGAGAAAACTTGGCATCACAAACGCCGGCGGATCGGCGGGTATCGTGAGCAGCAAACTAGTCTTCGGAGCCGACACCTGGCTCGCGTTGGCCGGCGGACTTTGCGCCAGTACCTGATCTGCCGGTGTTCCCGGCAATTGCATTTGGGCCGTGGATGAAACTTCCAGGCCGCGCCGCCGAATATTCAATTCCGCCGCACGCTGACTTTGCCTGGTTACATCCGGAATGGACACGCGCTGCGGCCCCATACTCTGCGCCACGCGCACCTGCCATCCTCGCCGCACCTTGGTCCCGGGCAGCGGAAGTTGGGTCATGATTCGCCCCTCAGGAATCTGCGGACTGTAATATTGCCGCTCCACCTCGATTTGCAAACCCAAACCCGCAACGGCTCGCTCCGCCTCAGAAGGAGTCATGCCGACCATCGCGGGCACCTGCACTTCTTGCCCGTGAATGGCAAATCGCATCGCCGTCACAGCCGACACCATTGCCACCACCACCATCACCAGCGCCAGCATCGCAAAACGGAATAAAGGCTTCATCGTTGTCTGAAACTGCAATCTGACGAGTGGGCCCGCAGACGCGACTGTCAGCTGAATACGACAGTCACTCAGTGCGTCTCGTCCGCGCCCGCCTGTGTATCCGGCGTATCTACTTTCTGCACGAAACTTCCGGGCACATCTGGCGGCGGCTGGAACTGCCCCACATCTTTCCCCGCCATGGCCGCATTCATAAAATTCATCCAGATGGGAAGTGCTGCGTGCGCTCCCGTTTCCTTGGCTCCCAATGTTTTCTTCTCGTCGAAGCCGAGCCATACGCCGCAAGTCATGGTCGGCGAGAATCCCACAAACCACGCGTCTGTGAAGTCATTGGTCGTCCCCGTTTTCCCGGCAACCGGGAAGGGCATCTTGGCGGCTGCAATTCCGGTCCCGTGCAGCACCACCTCGCGCAGCATCCCAGTCATGATCCGCGCCGTTCGCGCGCTGATCACGTCCTTCACCTCGGGATAATCTTCCTCAAGTACTCGCCCCTCATAATCTGTCACCTTCGTGATGTAGCGAGGCGTCACGCGCACGCCGTCGTTCGGAAAGACGCTGTAGGCAGAAGTCTGTTCCATCAGCGTGATCTCGGCCGAGCCCAGCGCAACCGGCAAATACGGAGGCAATCTGGCTGTGATTCCAAATCGTTCCGCGTAATCGATTACAGTCTTGATACCAATCTTGCTGGCGAGTTTCAGTGCCGGAATGTTGCGCGATTGGGCCAGAGCGCGCCGCAAGGTGATAATTCCCTCAAACTTCTCGTCATAATTGTGAGGCGAGTAAGGTCCGGAAGGACTCTCGAAAGTGACCGGCTCGTCTAGAATCGTGTCATCCGGGCTTCCTCCGCGGTCAATCACCGCCGTGTAGACATAAGGTTTGAAAGACGATCCGACCTGCCGCAACGATTGCGTCGCCCGGTCGAATTTCGATTCGCTGAAATCCCGTCCACCCACCATCGCCTTGATTCCGCCAGTCGCGTTATCGATGGCAAGCAGCGCTCCCTGCGCTCCGGAATCCTGTTCCAGGCTCACGCGCGCGGCTCCGTTGGGACTCAACGATAAAATCTTCACATAGCAGATGTCTCCTGTCCGTAACAGGTTTTGTATCTTACCCTTCGTCCAGCCTACATCGGTCTGCCCCAACGCCGCCGCGTAGCGCCCAAACTTCACCGTTGCGATTCCAATCCCCGCGGAAGTTACCAGCGCATGCACATATCCGTTCACCTCCGGTTCGTCATCCCAATCTGGATGCTCGTACTTGTCGATCGCACTCCCCTCTGCCAACACATTTTCTAAATGACCTTTCCATCCATGGCGCCGTTCGTAGGCCGCCACACCATCCAGCACGGCCTGGTTCGCGGTCTTCTGCAAGTCGACGTCCAGTGACGTATAGACCTTCAACCCACCCTCGTGCACTTGGTCGGCGCCATACTTGCCCTCCAGATAACGCCGTATCTCCTCCACAAAGTAAGGAGCCAGGGAATTAGGATCGTGCTGCAGATGCAACGCGATTGGGGCGGATCGAGCAGCCTCGGCCTGCGCGGCGGTAATCTTTCCGTCTTCGAGCATCGCATTGATCACCAGATTCCGGCGCTTCATTGCCCGGTCCGGATGGTTGATCGGCGAATAGACTCCCGGGCCTTTGGGAAGACCCGCCAACAGCGCGGCTTCAGCGAGCGTGAGGTTGCGCGCGGGCTTGCTGAAATAGAATTCCGATGCGGCCTCGAAGCCGTAAGCTCCGTGCCCCAGAAAAATCTGATTGGCGTAGAGCGTAAAGATCTGCGGCTTGGTGAAACGCCGCTCGATCTGAATCGCGAGCATCGCTTCCTGCACCTTGCGATGGAACGAGCGATCGGGCGAAAGAAACAGGTTGCGCGCCAACTGCATGGTCAGCGTCGATGCACCCTGCACTCTTCCACCGGACTCAATGTCACGATAGGCAGCGCCCACGATGCGCCAGAAATTGATTCCCGAATGGCGATAGAAATCCTTGTCTTCAATGGAAACAAGCGCATCGCGCAGTACCGGAGCAAAATCTTCGTAGCCGGCTACCACCCGCCGTTGCAGGGCGAATGACCCAATCACGCGCTCGTGGTCGTCGTACAATTCGGTAATCGAACTCGGCCGATAGGCCTCGAGTGCCTCGACCTGCGGCAGATCGGTGGTGTAAACCAACAGAAGGCCCGCGGTGGCACCAACCAGTGCGGAAACCAGCACGAGCAACCCGACCAACACGCGGCCCACAAACTTACGCCCGGCGATCTCCACCGGCGGAAGATCTTCATAGAGCGACTTCATGGCGAGATGGATTCAGAATAGCAGGCTGGTTGCGTACCCGCTAACCTTCAGTTTGTGGCTTGTTTGTAGGAAGACCAGAGCCCTCGACCGAGGAAAATCGCGGAAGCCAGGTACAGAAGAGCTGTGAGAATCGTTAACGACCGCAGACCGAGCCACAAAGATAGCAACTCCATCAGGCCACCCAGAAGAGCTCCGAACAAGTTCGCTCCTAGCGCACTTCCCCGAAAATTCGCTCTTGCAAAACTTGAGACAAAAATGATTCCAGCGAAGAACACCGGAGTACAGAGCACAAGTGTCGCAGCGAGGGCTCGAACCAGAAGCGAGGGAAAGAAGAGCTTTTCTTTCGGAACCGCAAACATCACGATAAGAGACAGTAATAAGCCGGCATAGGCAACTGGCAATGGAATCCGTGGGAAACGGCCGTAGATAAGATTGGCCGTCACAATCAAGCACAGAATCCCGGCTACGACTACCGAGTTGACCGCCCAAGTCGTGCCAAACAGAAGCGCCATAATGCTGATGATCTGTGCCTCCAGCAGCATAAAACCCGCACCCAGCAGCATAAAGTGTGCGCCATCGGATGTCGCTTCCATGCTAGTTTGTCGCAGGAACCATCCGAAAATTGCGAGGACCGCAGCAGACACAAGGATAACGCTGAGAGGCAGCCCCTGTTCATGCTGGTAGAAATACGGCCAGTCGTCGGTAGTCAAGGTCGCCGGCTGCATGGGCATGTTTGAGTGCGTTCGGACATAGGCTGCCAGGGTTGGATCCTCCATCGCGCGCGCCAAACGTTCAGAGGAACCTGCGACGAAGAAACGCCCGGAAGTGTCAAAACGGCCGTCGCTGCCCTGGAACTGGATTGGGTCACGGCCAAACGCATCTTTCATCAGCCCGAATAGGCGTCCTGAAATCCAGGGAGTGTCCACCTGAAATTTCACGACAAACAAACCGTCGGCTCGCAGCATCTCCTTGGCCTTTCGCAGGGCTTCGCGGGTATACACGTAATTGTCAATGCGGATGTTCGTGAAGTGTGAAGCCGTAGTGTGCGAATCGAGCAAAGAAAAAATAATGAGATCGAACTTCTCATGATTATTCTCGACATAACTGCGAGCGTCGTCGACCACGACTTTGGTTCGTGGCGACTGATAAGGGTGCTCGAAATGCAACTTGCGCCCCAGCTCCAGGATCAAGGGATCAATTTCGACCGCCACTACCTTTCCGGTCCCATTTCGAAGTGCTGCGGCAACGTCATTGCCCATGCCCGATCCCAACACCAACACTGAAGGCGGCGACGCATAAAAGTGGTAAGGCAAGTTATAGGAATTCCATTCCACCGGGTGCCGGCCGAACTCCTCCGAGTGGTGTCGCACGAATTCTGGCGAGAGATTTACAATCCTTTGATACCAGGCGTCATTGGTGAACAGGCTGTAGCAGACGATCTCGCCGTTCTCATTTATTGGGGTGAGAGTCAGTTTTTGGTATGGCGACCAGTGGGTTTCGGCGCCGCGAACCTCTGGGAGCGCGAGCAGGATCACGCACACCAGGAATGTTGCGGCTAGGCTGATCCAGGCCTTTCGGTTATGTCTGAATAAAGCCACGGAGAGGCTTCCTGCCACCAGGAACCACACCCAAGGTGGTTGATAGAGAAAGCACAGCAACGTGTAGGCTGCGATCCCGGCGAGACTGGCTAGTACGTTTACGCTGTAAGCGGCCAGACCGTTTGGAGCGCTTTCCAGGTACCAGCCTACCTGTTGACCGAAAGGAATAAATACAGTCGCGGTGACGGTAAATAGCGACACGATTATTAGGATCGGAAACACTACCTTCCAGCTCGTGGGAAGGGCAGTCCCTCCCCACATATGCACCTCATTGCCATCTCCGAGCGACATGGGCAACGCCGTCAGGACACGGCGTAGCGGGGAAATAGGAGCCTTCAAAATAATGGTGAGCAGCAACAGGGGTGCGATCAACGCGATCAATTGAACCGGGCGCCGGCAACGATAGTAGCCCAGGCCAAAACCCAGAAAGCAGGAAACTAGAATCAGGTTCTTGAAGTAAGCGAATATTCCGATCTCCGAAGACACCCATCGAATCATCAGCATCTCGACGAATAGTCCAAGCGCGCTGACGAGAGCCAGTTGCACATAGCTAAAATTACCAAGTACCTCGCGCGTCACTTTCAGTCCGGCTCCCGAGCGTGGGGCGGGATTCTCCTGGCGCCCGAACACCTGATGCGCAATCTGGACCGCGAGTACCGAGATCGACGCCAACACTGCCAGCGAAATTAACCAATGGACGCCCACGAGCCTCCCGAACTGCCATCTATTTGCAGCGAATCGCCTGCATCGGGTGGGCAGCGAACCAAGGTAACAAAAGCAGGAGATTAAATCGCAGAAATAATAAATTAAGGGCAAAACAAATCGCGCACCTCTCGGTGCGCGATGAAAACAACTTATCGATTGCTGGGACTGGCTTGTGTTGGGTTAGCTTGTCCGGCTCTTTAACACCTCAACTGCCTTGTGCAACTGATCATCCTGAATATTCTTGGGCTTGGCTTCCGGTTCTTCGGGAGCAGGCTCTTGTCCGTCGTCGTCAGAGATTGCGTTCTCTGTATCATCCGCCACGAGCACGTTGGGTGTGACTGCCGTTTCCTGAATTGCCTTTCCGCTGGGCGAATAATATTTTGCCACCGAAAGAATGAGGGCTCCGCCATCGGGCAGATCGATGGTTTTCTGCACCGATCCGTCCCCGAAGGTCTTGTCGCCCACTACGTCGCCGCGCGCGTTCTCGAGTATCGCCGCCGCCACAATCTCAGCCGCCCCGGCTGTTCCCTTGTTCACTAACACCGCGACTGGAAGCGAAGTTACTGCCTTCGCAGGATCGGCGTTAAACGCCTGTCGCGGAAATTTCTGCCCCTGGAGATATGTGATCGTGCCGTGATTCAGAAAAAGATTGGCGGTGGCAACACCTTCCGCCTCGTCTCCGTCAGAGGCGTTCCGCAAATCCAGGACCAGTTTTTTCGCGCCTGACTTTTCCAGCAACTTGATCTTCAGGGCAACTTCCTGCGCCTTGCCTTTGGTCAGGGCATCCACTTTCACGTAGCCGATACCGTCTTCCAGCATCTTGTCCGAGACCGGCGGAATACTCACCAGGTCCCGCGCAATCGTCATCTTCTGCGGTTCCGCCCTGCGCGCACGCACTACCGAAACGTTCACGGTCGAGCCCGGCGTCCCAGCCAGCGCGTTTCGAATCTCCGGCAACGACATGTCGCGCGTGCTCTGCCCTTCAATCGATTCGAAGATGTCCGTTGCCTCAATCCCTGCCTTTTCCGCGGGCGATCTTGGTAAAACCGAAACCACGTCTGCATAACCGAAGCGCTTGGAAACCGTTGCCCCGATCTCGCCCTTAGCTTCAGACTTGTGGGCCTTATAAGCCTTATAAGCCTCGGGCGTCATGTAGCTGGAGTTCGCATCCAGCGACTCCACCAGGCCGTGCAATGCGCCGTCGGTGACCTTGGGAATATTGGGGTCTTCCACGTACTCATTCTGTACGCGCGACAATACCTCGCTATACACCTGCATCTGCCGGTAAGAGCCGTCGTTCGACGAGGCGTGAACGCCTCCAAGGGAGCCAACGACAACAAACAACAGCACAGCAAAGGACGAAACCAGAATCGCAGCTTTAGTTTTCATGGACATCAAAATCTTCTTCCGGAAAGGAACTTAACTTCCTGAGAAACTGCTCTCATTATATCTTGTAGATGCCGCTTTTGGCCTCCCGGCTGCTCTTATTCGCGCCCCGCCAGTAACCTTCAGCGAATTCCTGGCCATCAGGAATTCGCCTTTCCAAGTGTATGACGAACCGATCCGAGCTTCGTCAACAGTCCGCTAAGCCGGAGGTTTGAAGTTCAGCGTGATGACGCTCTGTACCGAGACAGCACGGCCATTCATGGAATAAGGCTTGAAGTGCCACTGCTTTACTGCGTCGATGGCGGCACGGGCAAAGATCAGCGATCCCTGTAGGAACTTCGCATCCTGCACCGCCCCATCCCGTCCGATGAGAACTTGCAGAACCACATTTCCCCGCTGTCCACTCGCTTTGGCCGCTGCCGGATATTCGGGATCAACCGGTTGAGTCAACAATTCGAGCGCGGCGGCTTCGGACAGACTCACCGGCTCGATCGACGACATCGCAGCCTCATCTGGTTTAGTGCCGCTGGCCTCGGGAGTAGAGGAAGCTAATTGTGATTTCAGGCTCGACGGTATGCCAGTCGGCGCCGCCGCGGCGCCGACCTGTGACGGCTTGGAGACCGGCGCGGGCGCGACCGGATTTTGCGGCGCAGCGTTTTGCATCATTGTCGGCACCCCTGGCACATCCGGATGGGGCGGCGGCACAGACGCATTAACGCTGGCCGCTGGTGTTGCGGTAGCCGACGCGCTGCCACTGCTCGCCACGAAAGGATCGGGGCTCTGGCTGACTTGGCTCCTATCACCTTGAACTCCTGAGCCTTGAACCGGTGCAGCCTGATTTTGCCGAGCTTGATTTTGTGCAGCCTGACTTTGATCAACCGGTACATTCTCGACGGTCGCTTGCAATGGTCCGCCATTTGCCCCAGAACCCTTTCCGGGTTTCGCCGTCGGGTCGATCACTGGAACCACTCGAATCTGGGAAGGATCGGTCGTAGCGTCCGGAATATTTCCCACCGGCAACTTGTACTCATCGCCCGACTGCCCGAAACTGTCGTGTAGCGAAACAGCCTGCGGCAAGGCAGCAGGCGGCGGATTCAGCAAACGCATCGTCGTGTGAACGGCGCTGCGGCAAAACACTAGCAAGCTTTGTCGGCTTCGAGGCAACACGACTACAACTGCGCCAGCAATTGCCAGCGCACATACAAGAATGAGCTTCGCCCTCTTCGGCGCCACGGCCTCGGGAGCTTCCGAACTCTCCTTCGACTTCCCTGACATGTAAGCAAAAAGGGCCTCAGATTGAGAGTCCTGTTGCGCCTCTTTTTTCGTGAGAGGTTTGACTTCCATCCCCGATGCTGGTGGAGTCGCGGACGAAGATGGGTCTCCGTAGGCCATGAGATGGTCTTTCGGCGGAGCATCCGCGGTCTTCGCTGGTGCCAATGGTGGTGCCGATTGCGTCAGCCGGGCTTGCAAGGCTGCCCATCCAGTAAGAGGCTCTTGCGGTTCAGGCTTCTGTTCCGGAATCTCTTCCACTGCAGCGGCCGTCGGCTCCAACTCTGTGAGCGCGTCCACCTCCGCGACAGGAGCCTCAATTGACTCCTGCACTTCACGTTCCGTGTCGAACTGCCCCCCCGGGTTAGAAGTCGGAGATTGGAGAAATTCTCCCGCGCGCATTTTCTCTGGTGCCTGGGTCACGGAGACCGGAATCGAAGGCGCTCCACTCGGTGCCGCGGCAGCCATCGCAGTCTTATCCGGTGCCCCGGGCGGAGCCGTCGGCGCACCCGGTTGAAACTTCGCCCGAAGCAGTTCGCAGGCCGTGCTCATCGTGTCCCGCACCTGCTCGGCGCGAATCGGTTTCAACAGAACGGAATTAGCCCCGGCCCGCAACGCATTGGGCCTGGCATCCTCGCTTACAATGGCCAAAGTCAACGGGCGTAGTGCTGCCTTCAAGTCCCGGGCGGTTTTGAGCAGGAACGTCGCCTCGGGTTGATCTCCCCAATCGGTGATGACAATCTGGAATAGTTGGGTCGTAACCCTCTCGACCGCATCCACGGCGTTCTTGCAGTATTCTCCCTCGATCCCTAAATCGGTAAGGACTTGCCAGATCGGCTGAACCATCTCCTCATTCGAGGAGAACAAGAGGCAGCGCAAGGGCATACTATCTCCAGACTAGGCGCCCTTAGTAACCGCCGCAAGTTACTGAGGTGGAGGGCAGTTTCATTCCCGCAATGATCGAATACTTCCGCAGTACATGTCCCTACGTTCACCGCATGGCTCTAGACTGGGCGCCTGGCACTCTGGCGCAATCTGCTGTGCTGCCCGGTCGCGTGCGCTAGAATGCTGGATCGTTCCTCCTCCTACACATATGCAAACTGCGGACGTCGTCCTCGTTGGTGGTGGAATCGTCGGCGCCAGCATCGCTTACCATTTGACGGCGCAGGGATGCCGCGGCGTCCTGGTGATCGAGCGCGAATCGGCGCTAGGGAAAGGATCCACTGGAAAAAGTATGGGAGGAGTGCGGGCTCAATTTTCGACTCCGGTCAGCATTCAGATGTCGCTCTACTCAATTCCTTTTTATGCCGGCTTCGAAGAGCGTCTTGGCTATCCATGCGACTACCGACCGCAAGGCTATCTGTTCTGCGCAACCAGCGAGAATCATATGGCCTACCTGCGGACAAACTACGCGCAACAAGTGAAGATGGGTTTGAGAAACGTGCGACTAATGGCTGGCGATGAAATTCGCAGCATGTTTCCGCAGCTCCGCGGTGACGACATTGTCGGCGGGAGTTTCTGCTCCACGGATGGTTTCGTCGATCCCCACAGTGCGATGACGGGATTCATGACCTGGGCGACCGATCATGGCGCCACGGTGTGGAAGAATACGGTCGTCACCGGTGTTACTCGTGACGCTGCCGGGATTACGTCAGTTGAAACTACGCGCGGCACGGTCTCAGCTCGCAAGGTGGTGAACTGCGCGGGAGCCTGGGCTGCAGAAGTCGCCAAACTCGCAGGCGTGGATTTGCCCGTCGAACCCCTGCGCCGTATGCTCGTTCCTAGTGAGCCGTTCGACGAGTTCCCTCACACCGCGCCCATGATCATCGATATGTCGAACGGATTTCACTTTCGTCCCGAGGCCCGCGGCTTTCTCCTGGCATGGAACGATCCCGAAGAAACTCCTGGCTTCAAAACTGGTTTCGATACGGCTTTTGTCGAAAAGATTCTGACACGCGCGGCTGATCGAGTGCCCTGCTTCGCGAATCTCCCGGTGAACCCGAAACGGGCTTGGGCTGGCCTTTATGAGATGACGCCGGACCATCATCCAATCCTGGGTGAAGCGCCGGAACTGCCGGGCTTCCTCCTGGCCAACGGTTTCAGCGGACACGGCGTAATGCACGCTCCTGCCACAGGAAAGATTCTCAGCGATCTTATTCTTACCGGCAAGACGGAACTGATCGACGCGTCGTTGCTCAGTCTTAAGCGCTTCGCCGAAGGCCGCCTGATTCACGAAACCGCCGTGCTGTAAACGTTCATGATAATTTTGTCATCCCGACCAGAGCGGAGCGATAGCGAGCGAAGTGGAGGGACCTGCTTTTTCTCGAAGCGATTATGATCCTGCAAGAGCGTAACTACTGGCTCACTACCGCCGAATTCCCGAAGACAGAATCCCGTCCACTCTCCGCCCGCATCGATGTCGCCGTCATCGGCGCCGGATTCACCGGCCTCTCCGCGGCCCGCACTCTCGCCAAACGCGGCGCCAAAGTCGCAGTCTTCGAGTCTGAAACCATCGGCTGGGGAGCCAGTTCACGCAACGGCGGCATGGTGCTCACCGGCATGAAGCTAGGCGTGAACAAGCTGATCTCCATGTATGGACGCGACCTCACCCGCCGCATGTACGCCGCTTCGCTCGCGACCATCGATTGCGTCGAGCAGATCATCCGCGAAGAGGCCATCGACTGTGACTTCTCTCGCTGCGGCCACCTTGAAGTCGCCTGTAAGCAGAGACATTTCGACGACTACGCACGCCAGGCGGAAGTAATTGCGCGCGAGTTCAATCACAATCTGCGCGTTGTGCAAAAACAGGAGTTGCATGATGAGATCGGATCAACCATCTACCACGGCGGCATGGTCGATGAAATCAGCGCCGGGGTGAATCCGGCGCGTTATGTTGCAGGCCTGGCTCGCGCAGCGATGAAGGCCGGAGCGGAGATCTTCGAACACACGCGCGTCGAAGGGCTGCAGCGCGAATCACAGCAGGGTGACTCGGGCTGGAAGATCAGTACTTCGCGTGGCGCGCTGTGGGCGCGGAATGTTTTCGTCGCGACCAGCGGTTACACAAGCCGGGCGACTCCCGCGCTGCAGAAGAAAATCATTCCCATCGGCTCGTTCATCATTACGACCGAAGTCCTGCCGGAAGTCCTGGCCCATGAACTCAGCCCGCGCAACCGCATGATTTACGACTCGAAAAACTATCTCTACTATTACCGGCTAACCCCCGATCGCCGCATGCTCTTCGGCGGCCGCGCCGCATTTTTCCCGGAGAATGACCAGACCATCCGCCGCAGCGCCGAGATTCTGCGTCGCGGAATGATCGACGTCTATCTCCAATTGCGCGATGCCAAAGTGGAATATGTGTGGGGCGGCACGCTCGATTTCGCCTTCGATATCATGCCGCACGCCGGTCAAATCGATGGCATGTATTACGCCCTCGGTTACGCTGGACACGGCGTTGCCATGGCCACGTACCAAGGTCAAAAGATTGCCGAACTGATGGTTGGCGATGAGCCGGAGAATCCGTTCGTCGGCATTCGGTTCCCTGGCGCCCCGCTTGGCTTATACAACGGAAGGCCGTGGTTCCTGCCGTTCGCTGGAGTCTGGTACAAGTTTCTGGATTGGGTGAGTTAGAAGTCTGGCGCGGTCTACTGGACTCTCGCTAGATCACCGGAACGGATTCCGAATCGTCATCCGCGCGTCGATAACCTGCCCCTCCAGCAAATCTTCTGAATAAAGCATCCCGCACTTGGCTTCCAGTGCCGAGGCAATAATGAGCGAATCATAAATTCGATATCCGTGCTGCTCCGCAATCCTTACCGCTTTTTCGTGTGTTTCGATTGTGAGCCTAACCACTTCAGGACACAGGAGCCGAATCCATTGCAGTATTGCTCTCACATCGTCCCAAGGCATTTTCACCTTGCGTCGAACAACAGCAACAAATTCATTCAATACCTGCACGCTGATCGTGCCTCCGATGGCCAGCAATTCGCGGGCACGTAGCTTGCGCGGATCGTTTTCTACAATGGCGTAGACCAGAACGTTGGTATCGAAGAATGCTTTACCGCTCATGTGCCTCTTCGCGGTCGAAAACAAACCCCTTTGGGAATGACCGGCTCAATTTCCGCAGAGCTGCCAAAGCTTGCTCCCTGGTCCGGTCTTTCTTAATCTCAAAGTTCTTGCCGCCGGCAATCCGAATCTCAATGCTGTCGCCCTCTTTCAGATTAAGTGCCTCGACGACGGCCGCAGGCAGTCGGACTGCCAAGCTATTTCCCCACTTTGCCACCCTCACAGACAAACCTCCGTTTTGGATATACTGTTATAGTGTATATCCGCGGACGAACGAAGGCAAGGTGAGGACCACAGTGGACCGTACAAGAGAAGTGGGGTTGGCTGGACTCCGGAGCCGACGCCTCAATCCGGGCCAAGGCGGCCGCATTCAGAATTCCTTCATTGGCTTGCTTTTCCTAGCGGGCGATGTAGTCCGAGAAGAAATAAGCCAGTACGCCAAAAAGAGCCAGGCCGGAAATGCCATATGCCGTGAGAACCCACGCTCCGCGACCTGCAAAGCGTCTGGTTGCAGAGGAGCGAGAAATCGATTGAGTGGAACTGGAATCTGAAGAAGAAATGCTAGGGGCCCGATCTTCCATGCCGAAAACCCTCCAACGGAAAGATCGTGGCGCAATGTACGTTATGCGTCACGCTTGCCGGCATCGCGGCCAGGCAAGACTATCTGAGGCCGGATTCTACTACGGTTTTGCGGCCGGAAAGTACAAAAATGAGAGCCGGGATCACAAATAGACTATGTAAAATCTTTCACCCTCATTGCAACCTTTTCGGCAGCAGCGCTAGGCCTGATCGATCCGCGCGAGGCCCGCGCACTTGTTCTTAAAGCAACCCCCGCCTTGGGATACAACCCCGGCAGGCCTTACTATTACGTCATGCGTAGTCTCTTTCTGTCGTTTCTTCTTGCCGGCGCCCTGGCAGCGCCCTGCTGCGGTTCGGCACAGTCGGATCAGGCGCCGAATAGTTCAGCCGTTCCCGAAAAAATCAAAAAGGCCGCTGAACCAAAGTCCTCGGAGACAGCACCTTCCAAGCCAGAAGAGCCCAAACACGACTATTCCCAGGAGGCCTTTGTCATCGAGAAATCCCACTCTACCTACCGCTTTGAAAGCGATGGCACCGGGCGCAGGGAAACGGTGGCTCGCGTCCGCGTGCAAAGCGAGGCCGGAGTCCAGCAGTGGGGACAGCTTCAAGTTGGCTATAACTCTGCTAACGAACGACTGGAAGTTGCCTACGTGCGCGTGATCAAAGCCGATGGCAGCGTGGTCAAGGCGGGCGACGATGCCGTACAGGACCTTACTGCGCCCGTAGAGCGCGAGGCCCCCGTCTATACCGACTACCGCCAGAAGCACATCACGGTGCCTGGCCTGCGCCCCGGCGAAATCCTCGAATACGACATGGTCACGACGATTTACACGGCGTTCGCCGCGAACCAGTTTTGGGGACAATACGACTTCGACAAGAACAACATCAATCTCGACGAAGAACTCGACGTGGATGTCCCCTCTGATCGTCCCCTCAAATTGAAGAACAAGCCGGGCATGGATCCGAAGGTCACCGAAGCGAACGGCCGCCGAATTTATCACTGGACCAATTCACACCTGGAGCACGAAGACGACACCAAAGACAAGGACAAGAATAGTAATAGTAAAGAAAAAAAGAAAAAGAAGAGGACGCCCGACGAAGAACGGCCCGATGTCGAGCTAACCACGTTCGTCAGTTGGGAGCAGATTGGCCGTTGGTATGCCGGGCTCGATAAAGAGCGCCGCGCGCCCTCGCCTGAAGTCCGCGCCAAAGCCGAGGAGCTTACCAAAGGCCTCGACAGCGAGTTAGACAAGGTCCAGGCGCTCTACGACTATGTGGCGAAAAATTTCCGTTACGTTAGCTTGTCGCTGGGCCTCGGCCGCTATCAACCCCACGCCGCCGGCGATGTTCTGCACAACCAGTACGGCGATTGCAAAGACAAGCACACTCTGCTGGCCTCGTTACTCGAAGCCGAGGGACTGCATGCGTCTTCCGTGCTCATCAATTCCAGCCGCAAGCTCGACCCCGACGTTCCTTCGCCCTCGCAGTTTGATCACGTCATCACCTTGCTGCCCATGGGTAAGGACGAAGTCTGGATGGATACCACCAGCGAGGTCGCTCCCTTCCGGCTGCTGGCCTATTCTCTACGCAACAAGCTGGCACTGGTCATTCCCGCCGACGGTACGCCGCATCTCGAAGAGACTCCCGCAGACACCCCGATACCTGACAGTGAGGTCGCGGACGTCGACGGAAGGGTAAACGAGATTGGCAAGCTCGAAGCGCACGTACACTACACCTTCCGCGGCGACGAAGAACTGATGCTGCGCTCAATCTTCCGCCGCCTTCCGGAAGCCCAATGGCAGCACGTAGTCGAAAACGTCAACGCCGGCATGGGCGGCGAGATTACGCACTTGAAGATCAGCGATCCCGCCGCGACCCGCGAGGCGTTCACTATGTCTTACGACGTCGCAAAACCGAACTTCCTCGACTGGTCGAAGAAGAAATCCGATCTCGTGCTGCCGCTTTGTCAATTCAACCTCCCGGACATCGGGAGTGGAGACGACGACGGCGACAACGATGCAGAAACACTGAAGCTGGGTCCCAAAGCGGACTATGTCTACAAACTCAAGCTCGACTTGCCTGCCAAATACACCGCCCATGCCCCTCTTCCTTTTTCCCTCAAGCGCGACTACGCGGAGTATCAGGCGACTTACAAATTGGCAGGAACTACCTTCACGGCAGCCAGAACCCTCATCATGCGGCAACAAGAGCTACCCGCACCTCGCGGAGAGGATTATCAGGCTTTTCGCCGGGCCGTGGGTTCTGACCTGGGGCAGTTTCTTTCTGTCGAGAATACCGTCGCAGGCACTCTGACGCCGCCGGCCGACATGAAGGCGGATGATCTGGTGGAAAGCGGGCGCGCCGCCATGTCCAGCGGCAATTTGCCCATGGCAATTCAACTTCTCAAGCGCGCCGCCGAAGTGGATCCCAAAAATAAATACGCCTGGTATGCGCTGGCCCTCGCTTACATGGGCATGCGGCAAGATGACGATGCCATTGCCGCGCTCCACAAGCAGATTGAGATCAATCCCTACGATGAGTATGCCTACAACGCTCTCGGTCGCGCCTATTGGCAGGAGCGCAAATACGACGATGCCGTCACCGCCTTCGACAAGCAAATCGAAATTAATCCCCTTGACAAGTTCGCTCACGCCGGCCTGGGCTCGATGTACTCCGAGTGGCACAAATACGATTTAGCTGCGCCGGAGTTGGAGAAGGCCGCATCCCTCACGCCCGATAATCCGGAATTGCAAGTGAGCCTCGGCGATGCTTATCTGAACCTCGGCCAGGACGACAAAGCCCTCGCCACCTTCGACCACGCCGTTGAAATCTCGGCGACGCCACTGGTGTGGAACAACATCGCTTATCAGCTCTCGCTGAAGAAATCTCATCTTGACCGCGCGCAACAGTATGCGGAGTCGGCAGTCTCGGCTACGACAGCCGCGTTGCGTAACGTGTCACTCGATCGCCTCACGCCGCAGGAGTTGCCCCTGGTGCCCTCGCTCATCGCCTACTGGGACACGCTGGGCTGGGTCTATTTCAGCGAAGGCAATCTCGACAAAGCCGAAAAATACGTCGCGGCGGCGTGGGGACTGGGCCAGCACGGCGAAGTCGGCGACCATCTTGGCCAGATCTACGAGAAAGAAGGAAAGAAGGATCGTGCGCTGCGCACCTACGAACTCTCGCTGACCGGACTGCGGCCAATCCCGGAGACACGTGAAAGAATCGACGCGCTGCTGAAGAGCAATGCCAAATTGAAAGACGCAGGTACAAACGCGAAAGAAGATCTCCAATCCCTGCGCACCATCGAACTCGGCAAAGCGAAAGAAACCGGCAGCGCTGAGTTTTTTGTGTTAGTGAGCGGCGGCGCGACCACGCCAACCAAAGCCGAATCTGTGCGCTTCGTCAGCGGCGACGAGAAGCTGAAAATCTTCACCGATGCCCTCCGCACCGCCGAATACCATCTCACGTTCCCCGACGACACCCCCGTAAAAATCCTGCGCCGCGGAATCCTGTCTTGCTCAACCGCGACGGGGAATTGTTCGTTCGTGCTTATGCTGCCGGATGATGTGCGGACGGTGGACTGAAAAGATTGAACACCCCGTCTGACGAACAGGTCGGTTGCGCCACACTAGCTGTTTGCCGATATAAACAATATTGTTTATAATCGATATGTGACGAGCAAAGAGTTCAGGCGTTGGCTCGCCCAGCAAGGAGCGGTCTTCAAAGCCGGCAAAGGGTCTCATCTTAAGGTCTATCTGAACGGAAGGCAGTCCGTTCTGCCGATGCACAATGCCGAACTCAAAAAAGGCCTGGTCGAGGGCATCAAGAAACAACTCGGCCTGAAATAGGTAATCACAATGTTCCTGTATCCAGTTACGCTGAAGCGCGACGAAGAAGGCGGATTCATCGCCACGTTCAAAGACATTCCGGAAGCCATCACGCAAGGGGAAACCGAAGCTGAGGCATTGGCGGCGGCCAGGGACGCTTTGGAAACGGCCCTCGATTTTTACTTTGAAGACAACCGCGCCGTGCCGCTACCTTCCAAAGCCAGGCCTCGGCAGCACGTCGTTGAGCTTCCGGCAAGCCTCTCGGCCAAGATTCTTCTCCTGAACGAGATGATCCAGCAACACGTGCGCCCCGCCGAATTAGCCCGACGATTGAAGACCACCCCGCAGGAAGTCAACCGCCTCACCAACGTCCAGCACACCTCGCGCATCGACGGCATCGCGGCCGCCCTCAAAGCGCTAGGCAAGCGGTTGGATATGCGCACGGTGTGACAGCTCGACAACAACCGGCACGTGCATGCTCGTGCTCACGCTGCCGGACGACGTGAGGACGGTCGATTGAAAATATATGCGTTGGGACTGAGGGAGGGGCAAATGCAGCGACTGTTTCCGATCATCATCCTGTTCTTTTCCGGATTCCTCAACGCTCAAACCCAAGAGCCCACCAATGAACCGCCCTCTTTATTTTCGACATGCCAGGTGACCCTCACAGGAGCGCCTGGGGTCGCGTATGAAGCGACTGTAACTAAGGGCGAGATCCAGGATGTAAATGGAAACAAATGGGCCTTGCCGCCTCTGGTGACTATTCCCAAAGGTGGGAAAATTACAGTCACGGCAGTGTCCATGACTCCTGGACCTATTACCGTGCTTCCGGGCCAAATCAGAACCATAGTTACTCCGACGGCGGGCTGGATCTCGGTCACTAACAACTCTCCGGCCACTCCGGGCCACTCAATAGAAGCCCAATGCGAGCAAGCACTAAGAAGAACAACAGATAAACTGTTTGCTTTCGCGGAAGTGCACGGCATACTGGCTTTTCGGCGCCTCATTCCTGTCTATTCGGACGGAAAGATTGATGTGTATGTAAGCCAAGGCACCTTAGATGAAGCAGTAAGTTTCAAAAACAACTACAACTTCGACGCCCAGTTGTACTTCGTCTACCGGGATGAGCCCACAAGGCAACAGGCGATTGCCAGTATCCGGAAGAACAACCGGTCTGTACGCGGGGATAAATTGAAAGAACTGAAGTACGTTGTGATGGATGTTCAGTACTTCAAGTCCTCATTTAATGGCCTCACCGCTGATGGAAAACCCGTGCCGGGGCCAGTTATGGCCGTCGCTGGAAGCGGCTACGTTATGCCAACTGGTTGCGATCTTTACGACTATGTACTAAGCGACGAGAGCGGCTATCCTGGTCCCGAAAACGAAACGATCTGGCCTTCTCACAACTTGATCGGGTCGGAAACATATGCCTTCAGGAACGAAGCGGATTCCGAACGCTGGAGTTTGCTCCTTGGCGACCTCACTCCTTTGAAAACAAAGCTAGGCTTCCAGGTCATCAAGATCAACTCCGTACAAACTCCGCTGTTATATCAGGTCGTTCTGAACGTGAGCCAGAAAATTGCCGAAGGTATAACGCGCAACCGAGCAAATCACCGGTAAGACACTATCAACCATGACGCCCGACGCAGAATATCTCAAGCAGTTGCTGACCGCATTCCAGGGCGCACCGAACCCCACCACGGACATCAGAGAGCTGAAACGGCAGGGATTTTCGCTCGATGATCCCAGGTTTGAGTTCCACATGATGCTCCTGCAAGACCACCGTTTTGTGGAGGGCGAGTCAGGCGCCGGCGGGATAGGCTTTTCGAAGAGCCCAGACGGGTTCGTTCAGTGGTCTGTCATCCCCTTGCGCCTCACGGCATCGGGGCATGAATTTGCAGAGGCGATGGGGAGCAGAAAGGCACTACAGGCCCTGAAGAAGAACTTTGTCGGAGCGACTATCAGCACGATGCGGGACGTCGCAGTGACCATCTTCAAGGCCGAGGTCGCAAAGCACACCGGACTACTTCCATAGGCCGGGACGCTCCCCATGCCACTCCGTTGCCTGTTCGAAGGCGCAAGCCAGCCGCAGCACCAAATCTTCGCGCCAGTGCGACCCCGCGATCTGCAGCCCAATCGGCAGGCCGCTCTGGGTAAAACCGCAAGGCACCGAGATCGCCGGCAGTCCCCACACATTAAACGGCCGCGTGTTGCGCAGTAACACAAGCTCCGCCGGCCGCAGCGCCGCAGGATCTTTTTTCAAATCGGCAATCGCCGGCGCTGGAATGGGCGTCGTGGGTGTAACCAGCAAGTCTAGGTCGGCAAACATTTCATGAGCCCGCCGGCGCTCCACATCCAACTCGCGCCGCCGCTGAATATATTCCGCCGCGGAAATGTTTTCTCCCGATCGAATGCGCCTCAGCGTCTCCGGCTGATACAACTCCGGTGTCCGTGCGACATTCTCAGCGTGGTAGGCGAAAGACTCCGCGGCCTGCACGGTGCGGTCAGCTGGTACCTCGATCTGCATTTCCCGCATCTCTCCCACCAGCGTCCCAATCACGGCAAGAGCTTGCTCCACGGCCGCTCTGACTTCATCGTCAAGGCCGTCATAAAAATGCGCTCGCGGAACGCCGATACGAAGATTTTTCGTCTCTTCGCGCAGCCCAGAAACATAATCGGCGACAGGAACATCGGCGCTAGAGACGTCGAGGGCGTCGTATCCAGCAATGGCCTGGAGCACAACGGCCGTATCACCAACCGTCGCTGCGAGTGGTCCAACATGATCCAGCGACCACGAAAGCGGAATGACTCCGCGCGCGGAGACGCGCCCATACGTCGGCTTAATCCCTACGCAACCGCAAAGCGCAGCTGGTTCGCGAATAGATCCCGCCGTATCACTCCCAATCGCGGCGTAACAAAGACCCGCGGCGACGGCGGCAGCAGACCCTCCCGACGATCCTCCGGCGATATGCTTAGTGTTCCATGGATTGTGAACATCGCCGAAAAAGCTCACCAGCGAATTTCCGCCATAGGCGAACTCGTGCAAGTTGTTCTTACCGAGAATCACCGCGCCCGCCTGCCGCAACCGCCGCACAACCTCCGCATTTTCCCCAGGAACGCGCGTCTCGAAAAGGTGGCTGGCAGCGGTAGTGCGCGTTTCCGCGGTATCAATCAGATCCTTCAGGGCAATTGGAATGCCATGCAGCGGTCCGCGCCACTCTCCGCGCGAGATTTCATCCTCCGCGATCCGCGCCTCCGCCGACGCCGACTCGGCCGTCACCGTGATGAACGCATTCAACGCGGGGTTGAGCTTCTCGATGCGTTCCAGACACGCGTGCGTCAGCTCAACCGGAGAAATCTCCTTCCGCCGCAGCCGCGGCGCAAGCTCCATAATCCTTGCCCGAGTCTGCATGAAATGGATTTTATTGTAACCACGAAGGTCGCGAAGGTACACGAAGGAAATCTCGGCGCCAAGGCTTTCGTGTAGCTTCGTGTCCTTCGTGGTTGAAAATTTTGTTGCCGCAGAAAAAAGCAACCAACCGCCAAGGCCTATAATCAAAACGCTGTTCCCATCCGGAGGTCGAAGCAATGGCGGAATTGACAATCGCGCCAGTCGCAACCCACGGTTTTTTTGTCGACGGTCGATGGATGGAGGATGGCGATCTCATCGAAGTCCGCGCGCCATTCGACCGCACCGTGGTTGCACGCGTCGTCCAGGGCCGCCGCGAACATGCGGAAGCCGCAATTGCCGCCGCGGTAAAAGCTTTCGGAACGACGCGGCGCTTGCCCGCATTCGAACGCCAGCGCGTGCTGCGGCGCGTGGCGCAATCGATTTCCGAACGCCGCGACGAATTTTCCCGCACCCTGGCGCAGGAAGCTGGCAAGCCAATCAAGCTGGCGCGCATCGAAGTCGAACGCGCAGTTTTCATCTTCAACGTGGCCGCCGAAGAAGCCACCCGCATTTACGGCGAGTATCTCCCTCTCGATTGGCTGGAGTCTACGGCCGGACGCTGGGGAATGGTAAAGCGCTTTCCGCTCGGCCCTATCGCTGGGATCACGCCTTTTAATTTCCCGCTGAACCTGGTCGCGCACAAAGTCGCTCCCGCGATTGCGGCCGGATGCTCCATGGTCTTGAAGCCGGCGCCGCAAACTCCGCTGTGCGCCCTGTTGCTGGCGGAGTGTGTGCAGCAGGCGGGCTGGCCCGACGGCGGACTCAACGTGCTACCGCTGTCTAACGATGATGCCAGCCTTCTCGTCACCGACGAGCGCATCAAACTGATCAGCTTTACCGGAAGCGTTCCCGTGGGCTGGGACATCAAGCGCCGCGCCGGAAAAAAGAAAGTCGTGCTCGAACTTGGTGGCAATGCCGGCGCCATCGTCCACAGCGACGCCGATCTGGGCTATGCCGCGGAACGCTGCATCACCGGCGGCTTTGCCTACGCCGGCCAGACCTGCATTTCGGTGCAGCGCATTCTGGTCGAGCAATCGGTATACGGCAAGTTCTCTGATCTTCTGGTCGACGGCGTCAAGAAACTGAAGACCGGCGATCCCATGGAGGAATCGACTGACCTCGGTCCGCTGATCCGCGAGAGCGACGCCATCCGCGTCACCCAGTGGGTGGAAGATGCGGTTCGCTCTGGCGCCCGCCTGCTCTGCGGTGGCGGCCGCCGCGGCTCCATCGTCGAGCCGACCGTGCTGACCGGCACCAAATCCGAAATGAAAGTGAACTGCCAGGAAATTTTTGGTCCGGTTGTAACCGTCGAGCCCTATCAGAATTTTGACGAGGCTCTGCGCCGCATCAACAACTCGAACTACGGCCTGCAGGCGGGCTTGTTCACGCGAGACGTCAAGCTGCTCTTTCAGGCCTACGACGAGCTGGAGGTCGGCGCTCTGATCGCTGGTGATGTCCCCTCGTTCCGAATCGACCAGATGCCCTACGGTGGAGTAAAAGACTCCGGTCTAGGCCGGGAAGGGCTGCGCTACGCGATCGAGGAAATGACGGAACCCAAGCTGTTGGTTATGAATCTAAGGTAGGACTGTTAAGACGACTGCGCCTACTGCAGGTGCGGGACTGAGCATCATTTTCCTGCGCTTCGCCTTCGGCACATTTTTGACTCACACGGATGTAAGGAGGCGACAACTCCTGGCGAAATATTTATAATCTCCTGTTCTTAACCGTGGCGCTAGAAAGTCTGTGGGTGTTTTCTCTCGCGCCGTAACAAAATAATTGGCAACATTCCTGGGATCGATTAAGTCTTATCGGCATTCCTGAAGATCGGACGCAAGCTTGCCGCAGATTTTTCATCGCAGCACCAATACCCTCTCGCGGGCCACAATTTTTGGCGCGGTCTTCGTGGTTGCAGCTCTGAGCTGGGTGGCGATGGAGATCCAGCGTTCTCCCTACGTTACTTACGCCGGAGTTCGAAAGCCGCAGCCCGTCCCCTTCAGCCACCAGCATCACGTCGCAGGACTCAGCATTGATTGCCGCTACTGCCACACTTCGGTCGAGAATTCTAGTTTTGCCGGCATCCCGCCCACCAAGACTTGCATGAACTGCCACTCGCAGATATGGACCAACGCTCAGCTGCTCGAGCCAGTTCGCGCCAGCTATCGTTCTGGCGAATCGCTGCAGTGGACGCGGGTTAACCAGCTTCCTGACTTCGTCTTTTTCAATCACAGCATTCATATCAATAAAGGAGTCGGCTGCAACACCTGCCACGGCCCCGTTGACCGGATGCCGCTGATGTATCAGCAGGAATCGCTGCAGATGGAGTGGTGCTTGAACTGCCATCGCGCGCCGGAAAACAATCTGCGCCCGCGCGATCAGGTGTTCAACATGCGCTACGAGCAGCCCACCAGCACGATGCCGGTAGTGGTCGATGGTCAGAGTTACACCGATCAGCAGGCATTGGGCTCGGCGCTGATGAAAAAATACCGCGTTCGCAATGTGAGAGACATCACAAGTTGCAACACGTGCCATCGATGAAGAGTTTGATGACTTTTTGCAATTGTGTTCGCGATCTGCTGTTTCGTGGCTTTTGGGTGGCGCAGGCCTTTAGGCCTGCGATTACGCCCAGGTGGTAAAGGGCTTTAGCCCCTGAGGTACCTCGGCGGCTGAAGCCGCTGACTGATTGGGTGCTGATTCGCAGCGCTTGAAGCGCTGCGCCCCCCAAATGCAATTTGAATATGAGCACGGAAAAGAACATCTCGGGAGTACCGCCAAAGCGCGAAGACGTTTGCCCCTCGAAAAAGGGCGAACTCGATCTCGACTCCCTGCGCGCGCAAATTAACGAGGCGGGCGAAAAATCCGGCCCGGAATACTGGCGCAGCCTCGAAGAACTCGCCGGCAGCCCTGCCTTCCAGGAAGCTCTGCACCGCGAATTTCCCAAAGGCGCCGCGGAGTGGGTTGACTCCGTCTCGCGCCGCGGCTTCCTGAAAGTCATGGGCGCATCCATGGCGCTGGCCGGCATGACCGGCTGCGTGCGTCTGCCGCTTGAGCCCATCGTCCCTTACGTCCGGCAACCGGAAGATGTAATTCCCGGCCGTCCCATGTTCTACGCGACGGCGATGACGCTCGGCGGATATGCCAGCCCGTTGCTGGTCGAAAGCCACCTCGGACGTCCGACAAAGATTGAAGGCAACGATCAGCATCCCGCGTCGCTCGGCGGCACCGACATTTTTGCGCAGGCTTCGATTCTTGGACTGTACGATCCCGATCGCTCGCAGAGCGTGATGGAACTGGGCGACCAGCGCTCCTGGCAGGCGTTTATAAATGCAATTCGCGGCCCGCTCAGCGCGCAGAAGGCGCTGCAGGGCGCGGGCATTCGCATCCTGACACCAACCATCTCTTCGCCCACGCTCGCTGATCAACTGCGCAATTTCCTGAAGATTTATCCGCAGGCTAAGTGGCACGTGTACGAGCCGGTTAATCGCGACAACGTCCTTGAGGGCGCGAAGCTGGCTTTCGGCCAGCCGGTCGAGACCCGCTACGATTTTGGGAAGGCCGACGTAATCGTTTCGCTCGACGCCGACTTCCTGTATGCGGGCTTTCCAGGAAACGTCCGCTACATCCGCGATTTCGCCAAGCGCCGCAATCCCGACGGCAACATGAACCGGCTGTACGTGGTCGAGAGCACGCCGACTACGACGGGAGCAAAGGCGGATCATCGGTTGCCGATGAGAGCGGTGGACATCGAAGATTTTGTCCGCGGACTCAGTCTTCTGTTGACATGGAATTTGAATGGCGGGGGAGTCTCGACGGGGCTCGACCCATCGGCTTCGTGGAACGCTGACGAACGAGCAGTCGCTATTGGACTTGTTCGAGATCTAGCAGTCCATCGCGGATCGAGCGTGGTTATTCCCGGCGACCATCAATCGCCATGGGTCCACGCCATTGCGCACGCCATCAATCGGGAACTCGGTAACGTGGACAAGACCGTTTTCTACACTGAGCCAGTTGATGCGAATCCGGTTAATCAGAGCCAATCTATTGAAACTCTTATTGCCGACATACATGGCGGCGGGGTCGACCTGTTGGTAATCGTCGGCGGCAATCCCGCCTATGATGCTCCCGCGGACCTCGACTTCGCCAACGTCCTCAAGAACGGCAGGATTCCGCTCCGCGTATATTTGGGTCTTTATCAGAATGAAACCGCCGAGCTCTGTCAGTGGCACATCAATCAAGCGCATGAACTCGAAGCCTGGGGCGATGCTCGCGCTTACGACGGCACAGCCAGCATCATTCAGCCATTGATTGCTCCGCTTTATGGCGGAAAGAGTCCTGTCGAATTCGTCGCATTGCTCTCGGGGCAAACCGATGCTGCCGGTTACGATCTGGTTCGCGGATATTGGCAGAAGCAGCACGCCGGCGAAGATTTCGAAGCATTTTGGCGCAAATCGCTGCATGACGGGTGGATTGCGGGCACAGCGTGCGAGCCGAAATCGGTAGCCGCCAAGGACACTACGTTGACCGGGCTGCAAGCAGCTGACAACGCCATCGAGCTCAACATCCGCCGCGATCCCACCGTCTACGATGGCCAATTCTCCAACAACGGCTGGCTGCAGGAGTTGCCCAAGCCGATGACCAAGCTGGTCTGGGACAATGCCATCCTCATCGGTCCCAAGATGGCCGAGCGGCTGCAAATCAAAGTGGAAGACGTTGTTGAGCTTGAGCTGAACGGCAAGAAAGTCACCGGTCCAGTCTGGGTTCAGGCGGGCCATCCCGACAACTCCGTTACGGTGACGTTAGGCTACGGACGCCGCCGCGCAGGCCGCGTCGGCACCGCAGTGGGTTTCGACGCCTACGCACTGCGAACGAGCTCAGCACCTTGGATCGCGACCGGCCTCCAAATCCGCAAGACCGGGGAAACTTACAAGCTAGCCTCCACGCAGGGCTATCAAACGATGGACACACCAGATGGCGGCCATCGTCCGCTGGTCCGCGAAACTACGCTCGAGGAATATCGCCAGGAGCCTAACTTCGCGAAAGAGCAGGGAGAAGAACCTGCGCCCGGCCTCACGCTTTACAAGCCCTATCCCTACAAAGAAGAAGACTACGCCTGGGGCATGGCGATCGATCTGAACTCCTGCGTCGGCTGCAACAACTGCATGATCGCTTGCCAGTCGGAGAACAACATTGCCGTCGTCGGCAAAGAGCAGTGCGTAATCGGCCGCCACATGCACTGGATTCGCGTCGATGCCTACTACCAGGGCGACCGCGACAATCCCAAAGCCTACTTCCAGCCCGTGCCCTGCATGCAGTGCGAGAACGCACCCTGCGAAGTGGTTTGCCCCGTGGGCGCAACCAACCACTCCAGCGAAGGCCTGAACGACATGGTCTACAACCGCTGCGTGGGGACGCGCTATTGCTCGAACAACTGTCCTTATAAGGTGCGGCGCTTTAACTTCCTGCTGTTCTCGGATTGGGAGACGCCGCAGTACAAGATGATGCGCAATCCCGACGTCAGCGTGCGCAGCCGCGGCGTGATGGAGAAGTGCACCTACTGCATACAGCGCATTAACGAGCACAAGATCGATGCCGAAACCGCCTCGGTACGCGAAGGCAAGGAGATCAAGGTCGGGGACGAATTGCAGACCGCGTGCCAGCAGTCCTGTCCGGCGGGCGCGATCATATTTGGCAACATCAATGATCCCGAAAGCAAAGTTTCAAAATTAAAAGCGCAGTCGCGCAACTACAGTTTATTGGGTGAACTCAACACTCGCCCGCGCACCACATATCTGGCGGAAGTAAGCAACCCGAATCCGGAGTTGAAGGGATAGGCCGAAGATAAAGAGTTTCGCTTTTGGGTGGCGCAGCGCTTTTTAGCGCTGCGATTACAGGCCTGGAATAGTTGAGGGCTTTAGCCCCTGCGACACTCAGTGACTGAAGCCGGTAAGGGTGGGAAGCTGAACCGCAGCGCTGAAGCGCTGCGCCACCCAAAAGCCAACTAGGAACTGAAGAAATCGATGGATGAGCAATCCAAAATAACGGTCGACGCGCAGCAAGCTCCGGTAATCGGGCCCGGCTATACCTTCGGCACGGTCACGGAAAAAATCAGCGCGATCGTCCTGACCCGTCCCGCCTCGAACGGATGGTTCCTCGGCTTCGGCGTCGCCTTCATGCTCACGATGATGCTGCTCTACGCCATCGGCTACCTGTTCCTGAAAGGCATTGGCATCTGGGGCGTGACCATCCCCATCGGCTGGGGCTTCGCGATCGTCAACTTCGTCTGGTGGATCGGAATCGGCCACGCCGGCACTCTCATCTCCGCCATCCTTCTTCTGCTGCGCCAGTCGTGGCGTAATTCCATCAACCGCTTCGCGGAAGCCATGACGCTGTTCGCCGTGGCCTGCGCCGGAATCTTCCCCGCCATCCACGTTGGCCGCCCCTGGCTCGCTTACTGGCTCTTTCCCTATCCCAGCACCATGGGCGTGTGGCCGCAATTCCGCAGCCCGCTCATGTGGGACGTCTTCGCCGTCTCCACCTACGCCACAATTTCGGCGATGTTCTGGTTCATCGGCCTGATCCCCGACATGGCGACGCTGCGCGACCGCGCCACGCATCCCGCTGCGAGAATCATCTACGGCATGCTTTCCATGGGATGGCGGGGATCGGCGCGGCACTGGCATCGCTACGAAACTGCCTATCTTCTGCTCGCAGGATTAGCCACGCCCCTTGTGCTCTCGGTCCACACGGTTGTGAGCTTCGACTTCGCAATCGGCATTGTCCCCGGCTGGCATACAACCATCTTCCCGCCGTACTTTGTTGCCGGCGCTATCTACTCGGGCTTTGCCATGGTGCTGATGCTGGCGATTCCCATCCGCAAAATCTACGGTCTGGAAGATTTCATCACCGAGCGACATCTGCAGAACTCCGCGAAAGTAATGCTCGCGACGGGATTGATCGTCGCCTACGGCTACTTCTTTGAAGCCTTCATGGGCTGGTACAGCGGCGATCGCTATGACGCCTTCACAATCTGGAACCGCCTCCACGGCCCGTACGCCTTCCCATACTGGTCTCTGCTGGCGTGCAACATCTTCATCCCGCAAGTGCTCTGGATCCGCAAGCTGCGCACCAGTCCCGTCGCCCTGTTCCTGATTTCCGGCGTGATTCTGATTGGCATGTGGCTCGAGCGCTTCATCATCGTCGTCGTCAGCCTGCACCGCGACTTCCTCACATCGTCCTGGGGAATGTACTATCCGACGCGCTGGGATTGGATGACCTACATCGGCACCATCGGGATGTTCCTGGCCGCGATGTTCTTATTCTTGCGCTTGCTGCCCGCAATTTCGATCTTTGAAATGCGCACCCTCCTGCCGGAAGCGGAGGTCAAAGAATGAAACGGGAGCGCATTTACGGAATCATGGCGGAGTTCGATTCGCCGCAGGCCCTGGTGGATGCAGCGCGACGCACTCACGAGGCCGGCTACAACAAGATCGACGCCTACAGCCCGTTCCCCATTGAGGGCCTGGCCGAAGAGATCGGCTTCTATCACGATGAGGTTCCGCTCGTGGTGCTCGTCGGTGGAATCATCGGAGGTCTCACGGGATACCTCATGCAGTATTGGATGTCCGCCGTCGACTATCCGCTCAACATCGGCGGGAAGCCCCCGCACTCCTGGCCCGCCTTCATCGTCATCACCTTCGAGATGACGATTCTCTTCGCCGGAATTTCTGCGGTTTTCGGCATGCTCGCACTGAACGGCTTGCCTATGCCGTATCATCCCGTGTTTAACGTCCCACGATTTGCGCTTGCGTCAAAAGATCGCTTTTTCCTGATCGTGTTTTCTTCCGACAAGAAATACGATCCCGCCGGCACGCGTAGTTTTCTCGAAAGCCTCGCACCGCGCTCGATCTCGGAGGTGCCCAGCTAGCATGACGCGCCTCCGCCAAACTTCCGCCGCAGCACATGCAATTGGGTGCCCCACTCTTGCGCGTTTTGTGCGCAACGGTTGGATTCCACGGCTGTGTCGAGCTAAAGGTTTTTCGAAGACGCCATCTATCGTGGCGCTACTATTGGGCCTCGCCATTCTCTCCGCCTGTCGCCTGGACATGCACGTCCAACCCCGACAGAATCCGCTTTCCCGCAGCGATTTTTTCGCCGACCAGCGCTCCGAGCGTGCGGCGGTCGAAGGTACCGTGGCGCGCGGCGAGTTGCACGAGGATTCATATTTCTATACCGGTAGAGCCAGCGACGGTCCCGGCAACTATATGCCGTTTCCCGTCACCAAAGAAGTTCTCGAACGTGGACGCGAGCGCTACAACATTTATTGTTCCCCATGTCACTCGCTGGTCGGGGACGGGAACGGCTTCATCCCGTCGCGCGGATTCTCGCGCATGCCGCCGTCTTACCACATCCCGCGGCTGCAAAAAGCTCCTCTCGGCTATTTTTACGACGTGATCACCAACGGCTTCGGGATAATGCCTGACTACTCCTCACAAATTTCACCGAAGGATCGCTGGAACATTGTGGCCTACATCCGCGCGCTGCAACTCAGTCAGAACGCAAGACAGGCGGACGTTCCGGCGGGACAGGCTGTCCCTTCAGAATCGCCAAAGTTCGGGCAGTTGGGTTCTGGTGCGACTCTGCCCGTGATCGATTCCGCATCAACTTTGCCGTCCGAGGAACGCAAATGAGCGCCGCGAATCCACATCTCGATTTGACGGCGCCCGAGGTCGTACGAAAAATCTCTCAGCGTTCGCTCGTCATCGGCATCGTGTTTGCAGTCATTTCCGGCGCGCTGGCTTTTGTCCATCCCGACGAGTTTTATCGCGGTTATCTTCTCGGATTCATGTGCTGGCTGGGCGTCGCCCTCGGATCGATGGCGATTCTCATGATCCGGCACCTCACGGGCGGTGGCTGGGGCACGGTGATTCGCCGCATTCTGGGCGCGGCCATGCGCACTCTGCCGCTGTTGGCGCTACTCTTCATTCCGATCATAATCGCCGGCCTGCAACATCGAATGTACCCGTGGGCGATGCCGCTTGACTCCATTCAGGATTCACATATCCGCGAACATCTGGAAAAGCACAGCTTTGTCAGGAGCTACCTGAATCTCTCCGGCTTCGCGCTCCGCGCGTTTATTTATTTTGCAATTTGGAACCTGCTCTCGTTCCTGTTATCGAAATGGTCGAAACAAACGGACAGCCCAAGCGCCCCTGACAATAGCCAGCGTTTTAAGGCGGTCAGCGGCCCCGGCCTGATCCTTTACGCATTCACTATCACCCTTGCCGCCATCGATTGGGTAATGTCGCTCGACCCTAGTTGGATCTCGACCATCTTCGGCCTCATCATCCTCATCGGCGAGATGCTCTCGGCGATGTGCTTCGCCGTTGTGGTCGAACGCATTCTCTTCAACTACAAACCGATGTCGGAGATGTTGAAGCCTGATTTCGTGCACGACCACGGCAAGTGGATGCTGACCTTCACAATGGTCTGGGCTTACTTCAATTTTTCGCAATGGCTCATCATCTGGGCCGGAAACCTGCCTTCGGAAATCACTTTTTATTTGAAGCGGCTGAATGGGAGCTGGGGATCGGTCGGGCTGATTCTCGTTGTTTTCGGCTTCGCCGCTCCGTTTGCGATGCTGCTTTCGCGCCCCTTCAAGCGCGATATTCGAAAACTGGTTTGGCTCGCGGTCTGGGTGATGCTGATTCGATACGTTGACTTGTTTTGGATCATCGAGCCGAACTTTTCGAAGACTTTCACAGTGACCGTGGCCGATATTGTTGTGCCCATCGCAATCGGCGGAATCTGGTTGTGGTATTTCTTCGGCAACCTGGCTGCACTGCCGCTGATCCCGGCATATGACCAGGATGCCCACGAGGTTCTACAGCCGGCGCATCACATTCATTCGCAAGGAACGCCATGAGCGACTTAGAGAAGTATTTCGCCGACTGGTTTTGGGAAGGGCGCGACGTTCAGTCGTGCCGTGTCGGACGCATTTCTTGTGCGGCTTCAGCGGCCGAGGGACCCTTCTTAATTTAGAAAACGAAGCAGAATGACTGACGACACCAAACGCGGGACTGCAGCCAACAGCGGCTACGAGCACCAGGATATGGGTCCAGGGGGCATTGTTTATTTCCTCTTGGCCCTGGCCGTGGGCATCGCTCTGAGCCTTGTCGGGCTCAGAGGTGTCTATGCCTACCTCGACCACCGCGAGAAGGCCGGACAGCCTGCGGTAAATCCGCTGATCACCAACGTCCCCACGGATACTCGGCACATTGCCCCGGGATATCCGCAGACCGCTTTCCCCAGCCCGAAGCTCGAGGAAGATGAACGCGGCCAACTGAACGGAATCCTTCTGAACGAAGAGCAGACGCTCTACAGCTATGGCTGGGTCGACGAAAAGGCCGGCACGATCCACATCCCCATCGAGCGCGCTATGGATTTAATTGTGGAACGCGGACTGCCGGTGCGCCCGCAAAGTGGGGCCAGCGATACCCCTACCACAGCGTCTGCAGCAAACAGGAAAGAACCAAACAAGACCACGGCCAGCAAGAAGGGTGAAATGCAGTGAGCTGTAAGAAAAACAATTCGACTTACGTCGCGAGTCTTGCGATAGCCGTGGCCCTGTTCGCGCTTTCTGCTACCGCGCAAATAAACAGCGGCGTAATGTCACCTCCCGCGAACACACGCCCTCCGCGTCTCGAAAACGTGGGCATCGAACAGCATCTCGACGCTCAGATCCCGCCCGATCTCAGCTTTCGCGACGAGACCGGTAAGTCCGTGAGACTCGGCGATTACTTCGGCCGCAAACCTCTCATCCTGAACCTGGTTTACTACAACTGCACTATGCTGTGCGGCGAAGCTCTGGCCGGACTCGCCAGCGCCATGCGCCTGGTGAAATTCGACGTGGGCAAAGAGTTCGACGTCATCACTGTGAGCTTTGATCCGCGTGAAACTCCGGAGATGGCTGCAGCCAAAAAGAAGGATTATGTGGGACGCTACGGCCGCCCCAATGCCGCCGCAGGATGGCATTTCCTGACCGGCCAGCCGGAGTCGATCAATGCGCTCACCAAGGCCGTGGGATTCCAGTACCAATACGACGCCAAGAGCAATCAGTATGCGCACGCCACGGCGATCATGGTGCTCACGCCCCAGGGCCACATCTCGCGCTATTTCTATGGCGTTGATTTTCCGCCCAAGGATTTGCGCATGGGTCTGGTTGAGGCTTCGCAAAATAAGATCGGAAACACAGTCGATGCAGTGCTGCTTTACTGCTATCACTACGACCCCGAAACCGGAAAATATGGCGCGATGATTGCGAACATTCTGCGCCTGGCAGCCGCTGCGACCATTCTTTTTATCGGCGGATTGATTCTCATTTTGTGGCGGCTCGACCGCTCAGCGACCCAGAAAGCCTTAACGAGGAAGAGCACAACGAAGACACGGTATGCTCAATAATTTTCCATTATGGCCGCAGCAGGCCTCCACCCTGGCTCACCGCGTGGACGCGCTTTACATTTTCTTGATCGTCGTCACGGGGATGATGGCCTTGCTAGTTTGCGTCTTCGTAATCTTTTTCGCCGCACGCTACCGGCACCGCCCCGGCGTTCTCGCCGAGCAGATTGAAGGTTCTACCGCGCTTGAAGTCACCTGGAGCGCCATCCCCTTCCTCATCTTCATGGTCATCTTTGCCTGGGGAGCGCTGGTGTACTTCAAAGAGCGCACTCCCCCCGCTGACGCGACCGAAGTGTACGTTGTGGCAAAGCAATGGATGTGGAAAGTGGAACACGCAGAAGGTCAGCGTGAGATCAATGAACTCCATGTTCCCGTCGGTCGCGACGTTAAATTAATCATGACCTCGCAGGACGTGATCCACAGCTTCTACATTCCGGCATTCCGCATCAAGCAGGACGTACTGCCCGGCCGCTACACAGTGGAGTGGTTCCGCGCCACCAAACCCGGCGTTTATCACTTGTTCTGCGCCGAATATTGCGGCACGCAGCACTCCGGCATGGTCGGCTCCATCGTAGTCCAGGAACCGGCTCAGTACGAAGCGTGGATGAACGGCGGCTCGACCGGTCCGCTCTCAGCGAGTGGGGAGAAAATCTTCGCGGAGCTCGGATGTGCCACCTGCCATCGCACGGACACGCAGGGTCGCGGTCCCAACCTGCAGGGAGTTTTCGGCCATCCGGTTCAACTCGAGGATGGACGCATCGTCACTGCCGACGAGAACTATCTTCGGGAATGCATCCTCGACCCGGGCGCGAAGCGGCTAAAGGGATTCCAGCCCATCATGCCCACGTTTCAGGGATTAGTCACCGAAGAACAGGTCAATGCTCTGGTCGCCTACATCAAGGCCATTTCGACAACGAAGCCGGCGGATGGCGCCAAAACCAGCGCCAGCGCAGCCATTCAGGAAGTTCCGGCAAAAGCCCAGGCAAATTCAGCTCAGACTAAAGCCCAGTTGAATGCGGCTCAACCGAACAGAATTCAGGTGCAATAAGTTATGGAGATCGCAATCCCTCAATCCCCAATCGCCGAGCGCGAAACCTACTTGAACGCGAAATACGGAGTGTGGTCCTGGCTGCTCACTACCGACCACAAGCGCATCGCGCTGCTCTATCTTATTTCGATTACATTTTTCTTCTTCATCGGTGGTTTCTTCGCACTACTCATTCGCCTCGAACTGCTCACCCCAGCAGGCGATCTGGTGCAGGCCGATACCTACAACAAGCTCTTCTCCATGCACGGAATCGTCATGGTGTTCTTCTTCCTCGTGCCTTCCATACCAGCCACGCTGGGAAATTTCCTCGTTCCCTTGATGATCGGGGCGAAAGACCTCGCCTTTCCCCGCATCAACCTGCTGAGCTGGTATCTTTACATCATCGGCGGCGTCATGATGCTGTACTGCATCTTCACCGGCGGCGTCGACACCGGGTGGACGTTTTACGCGCCCTTCAGCACTAATTTCAGCAATACGAAGGTCGTTGAAGCCGGACTCGCAGTCTTCGTTGCCGGGTTCTCTTCCATCCTGACCGGCCTGAACTTCGTCGTCACTATCCATCGCATGCGGGCTCCCGGAATGACTTGGTCGCGCCTGCCCCTGTTCATCTGGGCGCACTATGCAACCAGCATCATTCAGCTTCTGGGGACGCCGGTCCTCGCCATCACTCTCACGCTGGTCGTCGCCGAACGTGCCCTGCACCTCGGCATCTTCGATCCCAAACTCGGCGGCGATCCGGTCCTCTTCCAGCATCTATTCTGGTTCTATTCGCATCCCGCCGTGTATATCATGATTCTGCCGGCAATGGCCGTCGAGAGCGAGATCATTGCCTGCTTCTCGCGCAAGCGCATCTTCGGCTACACCTTCGTCGCCCTTTCCTCCATCGCCATCGCCGTCTTCGGCTTCCTGGTCTGGGCCCACCACATGTTTGTGGCCGGGATTTCTGTCTACTCGGCTCTCGTGTTTTCGTTCTTGAGCTACGCTGTGGCATTGCCGTCAGCCATTAAGGTCTTCAACTGGACGGCCACTCTTTACAAGGGATCCATCCACTACGATGCGCCCATGCTTTACGCGTTCGGCTTTCTGGGACTCTTCACCATCGGCGGCCTGACCGGACTGTTTCTCGCCGCTCTTGGCATCGACGTCCACGTGACTGACACGTACTTCGTCGTCGCGCATTTCCACTACATTATGGTCGGAGGCGCGGTCATGGGCTACCTCGGCGGCATGCATTTCTGGTGGCCGAAAATTTCCGGCCGCCTCTATCCCGAGGGCTGGGCGCGGCTCGCGGCGCTGATCGTCTTCATCGGATTCAACCTCACGTTCTTCCCGCAATTCCTGCTCGGCTATATGGGCATGCCGCGCCGTTACTACGATTACAGCCACATGCCTGAATTTCAGGTCCTGAATGTTCTCTCTACGGCAGGCGCCACGGTTCTTGGGGTCGGATATCTTCTGCCCATGGTTTATTTCCTCTGGTCAATGCGTTATGGCAAGCCGGCATCGGACAATCCGTGGAATGCCGCAGGGCTCGAATGGAAAACCGCCTCTCCGCCGCCGACGTTTAATTTTGACGAGGAGCCCGTCGTTACCTGGGAAGCCTACAACTATGAAGAGCTAGACGCGCCGCCGCACGCCCAGGAGGTCCCCGTTGCCCGATAGCACCTTGGTCGGACTTCACCCCGAAGAAGAGCATCATCCGGAGCTGTTGCATCACTTCGCCGATGCGGAGCAGCAGCGCGATGCCTCCAGCCTCGGCATGTGGGTCTTCCTCGCGACGGAGGTGATGTTTTTTGGCGGACTTTTCTGCGCCTACCTGATTTACCGCCGCTGGTATTTCGGAGACTTCGCCGCCGCCAGCAAAACCATCAACATGGGGCTCGGCGCCACCAACACTGCTGTTCTAATCTGCAGCAGTTTGACGGTAGTACTGGCCGTGTGGGCTGCGCAGACCGCCCGCCGCACTCTGCTGATTGTCAGCCTCGTCGTCACGATGCTCCTCGGTCTCGCTTTTCTCGGCATCAAAGGCATCGAGTACAAAGACAAATTCGAAGAGCATCACGTTCCCGGCGCCTCCTTTAGCTTCAATAACGTTCCCGTCCCCGGGCACCCCGGCGAGTACGCCAATCCGCGGCACGCGCAGATCTTCTTCTCGCTCTACTTCGTCATGACCGGGCTGCATGCGCTGCATATGATCATCGGCCTGGGTATCTTTACGTGGCTTTTATATATGGCCTGGAAGGGACGCTTCACCCCAGAATGGCACACTCCAATTGAAATCGGCGGCCTGTATTGGCATTTCGTCGACATCATCTGGATTTACCTGTTTCCGTTGCTCTACCTGATCGACCGGCATCCGTGAGGTTTGCATGTCAGCACATTCAACATCGTCGCCATTGAAAATGTATTTTGCAGTCTGGATCGCACTGCTGGCCGGCACCGGTCTCACCGTCTATGCCGCGACTCTGGATTTAGCGCCCTACAACGCCGCCGTCGCCCTCGGCATCGCGACGATTAAAGCGACTCTGGTCGCTCTCTTCTTCATGCACGTCTGGCATGCCAGCGAAAAGCTGACCAAGCTGGTAGTGATCGCCGCACTGTTTTTCCTTCTCCTGTTGTTGGGTTTGACCATGTCCGACTACGCCACCCGCCTCTGGAGTTAATCTGTTCTTCGAACTTCGCTTTGAAAGGGCGCGGCCTCAAGCCTCGCCGCAACGCGAGAAAATCGACACGGGCTTTAGCCTCTGAGGGGCCTCGTTTGTGGCCCACCGTTTCCTAATCCAATCTGCGGTATACTCGCGCCGAATGTCAGATCGATTCGTTCAGCTGGCCCAAGCCTCAAAGTCCTCGCGGGTAGACGCGCTCGCCTTGGCCGATGCTCTCCGCGCCCAAATCGGCGGATCTGCTGATAACGTCCGTTTCGACCCGAGCGCCCGCGCACTCTATGCCACCGACGGGTCCAACTACCGCCAGGTTCCCATCGGTGTCGTGCTGCCCCGCGATATCGACGATGTTATCGCCACAGTCGCCCTCTGCCGCGAGTTCGGCGCCCCTCTGCTCTGCCGTGGAGGCGGCACCTCTCTTGCTGGTCAATGCTGCAACGTCGCCGTCATCCTCGATTTTTCCAGGTACATGGCGAAGATTCTCGAAATCGATCCTGTGCGCCAAATCGCCCGCGTAGAGCCTGGCGTGGTTCTCGATAGTCTTCGCACTGCCGGTGAAAAGCATCACCTTACCTTCGCGCCTGATCCCGCGACTCACGACCGCTGCACCCTCGGCGGCATGATTGGTAACAACTCGTGCGGCGTCCATTCCGTGATGGCAGGCAAGACCGACGACAACATTGAGTCACTCGAAGTCCTCACCTATGACGGCACGCGCATGAACGTCGGAGCCACTTCCGCCGCGGAATTTGAAAGCATCTCTGCAGCTGGCGGTCGGCGTGTAGAAATTTATACCAAGTTGCAAACGATTGCCGCCACCTACGGCGATCTCGTCCGCCAGCGGTTCCCGAACATCCCGCGCCGCGTCTCCGGCTACAACCTGAACTATCTTCTACCCGAGAACGGCTTCCACGTGGCCCGCGCGCTCGTCGGCTCGGAAGGTACGTGCGTAACGATTCTCGAAGCAACCTGCCGTCTGGTAAAGAGCCCGCCCGAACGCGTGCTGCTGGTTATCGCCTATCCCGACATTTATCAGTGCGCCGATCATGTGCCTGAAATCATGACGCACAAGCCGATTGGCCTCGAAGGCTTTGACGATCTTCTCGTCGCCTACACGCGAATGAAAGGGATCAATTCCGAAGGCCTCGCGCTCCTGCCCGAAGGCGCCGGGTGGCTGATAGTTGAGTTCGGCGCGGAAACCGCGCTGGAGGCCGCATTCCAAGCCCGTGGTCTGATGCAGTCGCTGGGCCGCAGTCCCACTCCCCCGGCGATGCGTCTCTATACGGATAAGCAACAAATCAAGCGCGTCTGGGGAGTTCGCGAATCGGCTCTCGGCGTAACCTCGCATGTGCCCGGCGAGCCGTTTAATTGGGAAGGTTGGGAAGACGCCGCCGTCGCGCCTGAAAAACTCGGCGGCTATCTGCGCGACCTGCGCAAGATGTTTGCCGCCTACGGCTACAAAGGCTCTCTCTACGGCCACTTTGGCCACGGCTGTGTGCATACTCGCATCAACTTCGATCTGCAATCAAAAGCCGGCATCGCCAAATTTCGCAAATTTATGGAGGAGGCTGCCGACCTCGTCGTCAGCTACGGCGGCTCAATTTCAGGCGAGCACGGCGACGGACAGGCCCGTGGCGAGTTGCTTCCGAAGATGTTTGGTCCCGAGTTAGTGCAGGCCTTCCGCGAATTCAAGGCGGCCTGGGATCCCGCATGGAAGATGAATCCCGGCAAGCTGATCGAGCCTTACAAGCTCGACGAGAATCTCCGACTCGGCGCGAATTATTCTCCCTGGAAACCAAAGACAAATTTCAAATTCGACGCCGACCACGGCAGCCTCGCCGAAGCCACTCTGCGCTGCGTTGGTGTAGGCAAGTGCCGCCGCGAAGAAGGTGGAGTGATGTGTCCCAGCTACCGCGCTACGCACGAAGAAGAGCATTCCCCGCGGGGACGCGCTCACCTGCTTTGGGAGATGACGCAAGGTGAAATCATTCGCGACGGTTGGCGCAGTGAAGAAGTGAAAGAAGCGCTCGACCTTTGCCTTGCCTGCAAAGGATGCAAGAGCGACTGCCCGGTTGGCGTCGACGTTGCCACCTACAAAGCCGAATTCCTTTCTCACTACTACGAAGGCCGCGTGCGCCCGCGCAGCGCCTACGCCTTCGGCAACATCGACCTCTGGGCTCGTGTCGCATCGCACGCCCCTGGCCTTGTCAACTTAACCACGCAACTTCCCCTTTTGCGCGATATTTCAAAGATTGTCGCCGGAATCCCTGCCCAGCGCTCCATTCCAGCCTTCGCTCCGGAGACGTTCAAAAGCTGGTTTCATCGCACGCGTACATACGGTGGGCGAAGCGCCGGAAAGAATGGTTCTGGACGCAGCCAACGAAAAGGTCTTGGGTGGCGCAGCGCTTCCAGCGCTGCGATTGGAACTCCCCCTTCTGACGGGGCTTTAGCCCCTGAGGGATCACCCGTCCTGCTCTGGCCCGACACTTTCAATAACTACTTCCTGCCTGCAACCGCCAAAGCTGCCGTCGATGTCCTCGAAGCTGCCGGCTTTCAGGTTTTCGTTCCAAAAGCCAACCTTTGCTGCGGCCGCCCACTCTACGACCACGGCATGCTCGATCGCGCTCAGGCTCTCCTGCTCCAGATCCTCGATGTCCTCTCACCCGAAATCGAAGCCGGAATTCCCATCGTTGGGCTGGAGCCAAGCTGCGTCGCCGTTTTCCGCGACGAACTCGTCAGCTTATTTCCTCATGACGAGCGCGCGCAGGCCCTGTCGCGCCAGACATTCCTGCTCAGTGAATTTCTCGAAATCCACGCCAGAGATTTCCCCCTGCCGCGCCTCGACCGCAAAGCGCTCCTCCACGGCCACTGCCATCACAAATCTCTCACGAAAATGACCTCCGAAGAGGCCGTCCTGCGCCGCCTCGGCATTGATTTCCAATCTCCCGCGCCCGGTTGCTGTGGCATGGCCGGCTCCTTCGGTTTCGAACGCGACAAATACGATGTCTCGGTCGCCATAGGGGAACTCGAACTCATGCCTGCCGTCCGCCGGGCTCCCGCGGAATGGCTGATTATCGCCGACGGCTTTAGTTGCCGCGAGCAGATCGCCCAGGGCTCGCACCGCCAAGCCCTACATCTGGCTGAAGTCCTCCGCATGGCGCTGAGCCCACGTGGCTGTCCCGAGATCCACCCTTATCCCGAACTCCTCAGCACCCGTCGTCGCGAGGCAGAAGTCTCGCGCTCCATGAAACGCGCGGGACTCGGATTGGCAGCCTTAGCGGCAGGCGCAGCCCTATTGTGGCGATTCACCAGAAATTATTGATTATGCTTGGCTTACTGGAATTAGTAGCCAGAAATTGACATCTGCCCCTCGCCAGATTGCTTTACTTCTGGGACAATAAGAAACGTATTTCGATGGTCCGTCCTGGCTAGGACGGTCATCATTAAACAAGCCTGTCATTCCGACCGGAGCTTGTCCTTCCGAATGAAGGGCAAGCGTGGAAGAGGAATCTGTTATTTCCTCCTCCACATTCGCCCCTCGAGCATGGATCGTGAAACCACAATCACCGTGCCTGCCATCGGCAAAGTCCCTACCGAGGCGTTAACCACCCTCGTTGCGGCCAAGCCCCCGGACGCTCCTCTCTGCGGCTCGGTGCTGGTGTTGATCCAGTTCGACGTTTGCGAGGAGATTCGGCTCGACCAGCTTCGCCAAATCCTTGGCGCTCGCACTGCCGACGCCAGCTTCAAACATCTCGCCCCCGGATACGTCCGCTACCAGCGTCCTCCGGTCGAGGAGGCCCTCGAACCCCTGGTTCTCGAAAGTGGCGAGCACCTGCAGGGCGACATCAAGTACTTCGACTACGGCGTGGTAAGCGTGGTCTTCGAGCTTCCCTTCTCCGGCGACTGGGACAAGCTGGTCCAGCTTTCCAGCCGCTGGGTCTGGGACACGAATTTCGAAGCCCTGGCCACCCGTATCGTCAAGCAGAAACTTGAGCGCGCCGCTCCGGCTCTGGTCAAGCCTTATACCACCGAATGGCTGAGGGAAGACTATTTCATTTTCCACTTGCGCGAGATTGCCGGCTCACCCTCCGCCGGCGATCTCCTCACAGCTCAAGGCGACTCTATCTCTCGGGTGGTGCGCGGCGAGACCCAGCCGCTCTCCGACGGTGAACGCCAGGAGATTCTGCAATCGCGCATCTCCTACTACCCCAACGACCTTGCCGTGATCGGATGGAACGCCGCCTTCATCTACGACAGCCCGGTGGGCGCTGAAACCGCCATTCAGCTCCTTCAATATGCCAACTCGCAGTTGCTCGAGTTCCGCCACTACGACGAGCTGCTCACTAAACAACTGGAACAGGTCTACGACTTCCTTGATCGCGGAGGCCACGGCCTCTGGTATCGGTGGCGCACGGCTGGTGCCGCCTCGAAACTCCATACCGTTCTGCTTGACGTTAGCGAACTGACCGAGCGCGCCGACAACGCGATCAAATTCCTCAGCGACATGTTCTCCGCACGACTATACAAACTGGCCGCCTCAAGAGTCGGCGTGCCCGACTACAAAGATCTGGTTCAGCAAAAGCTCGAAACCGCGGAAGAACTCTACCGCTTCATGGTCGACCAATTCAATCAAAGCCGCGCCTTCGTACTGGAATTGATGGTGGTCATTATCCTGATCATCGAGCTGATCTATTTCTTCCGCGGCAAACCGATCTAAGAACATTGCTTGTCATTCCGACCGGAGTCGGAGCGATAGCGCCGGCGACGTGGAGGAATCTCCTTCTGCTTCATGTGGGGACAGCCGCCCTCGGCTGTCCATGCCGAGCGAAGCTCGGCCGAATTTTCTCGACAGAACGGTAAACCGCCGCCACGCTGAAACCATCAGACACACGTGAGCCGGTTTTATCTCCGTCGTCACTTCGTGAGGCGGCAAATCGGCTCGCTCTGCTGGACCTGACCTCGCTGGACCCGGCCGAGGATTTTGCTCTACATTGATCTGAGTCACAAACTTAAGATGCGCTTCGGCCCAAATAGAATTCAGCGGCTCGTCACTGACCCCGACCATTGGACACTGCCATGCGCGGCCTGACCCACAAACGTGTCCTGATCACCGGAGGCGCCAGCGGAATCGGCGCAGCCACGGCTGCGCGCTTTCTGGAAGAAGGCTCGCGCGTCTGCATCCTCGACCGCGATGCTAAAGCGTGCGAAGCCATTCGTCACCAACTGCCGGGAATCTCCGAGGCCACCATCGCTGACGTCAGCGACCTGATGCAGGTAGAAGCCGCCCTTGCCGACGCCGTCCGCGTAATGGACGGAGTCGACGTGCTCATCAACAACGCCGGCATCAGCATCCGCCACAACTTTCTCGACATCACTCCCGAAGAATGGGACAAGGTGATCGCCGTAAATCTCACCGGAGTTTTCTACGTGGCGCAGACCGCCGCGCGTTATATGTGGGAACGTTACAAAGCTGAATCCGGCAGCGGAGTGATTCTGCAAACCGCCTCCACCAACGGCATTGTCGGACAACCGTACTACGCCGACTACAATGCGACCAAAGCGGGCGTAATCGAACTAACCAAAACCATGGCGCTCGAACTCGCGCCTAGAATTCGCGTGTGCGCCGTCGCACCGGGCTATGTGCTCACTCCTATGCAGCGCGCGGAGTACACCGATTCCATGCTGGACGAAGTTAACAAAAAAATTCCACTTCGCCGCCACGCAAAGCCAGAAGAAATCGCTGCTCTCTTCGCGTTCCTTGCCTCCGACGACGCAGCCTATGCTACGGGCCAAGTTTTCACCATGGACGGCGGCGAAACCGCCGGAGGATTGGCCAGCCGGTGAGCGCCATCGTCTTCATAGGCGGAGGACGCATCACCAGCGCTCTAGTCGCCGGACTGCGCCGCGCGGAATATCGCAAGGCGATCGTGGTTCACGATCGCAATCCCAGGAAGCTACGGGCGCTGGAGCGAGATTTCGGAGTTGCAGTCGAGCCTGACCTCGAAGCTGCAGTCGCAACTGCGGACATATTGATCATCGCTGTGCGGCCGCCTGCGGTTGCGGAAATGCTCGACGCCATTGCGCGTTGCGGTTGCAACTCCAACCTGCTGGCCATCAGCCTCGCCGCGGGAATTCCGCTGAAGAAATTGCGCCCGCACCTTCACCCGCGCGTCGGGTGGGCACGCGCTGCACCGAGCCCGATCTGCCGCATCGGACGTGGTCTCACGGCGTTGACGTTTGCCCGCAACCTTCCCGGCTCGGACCGCAAACGAGTGCGCAGATTGTTCGAGCTAGTCGGCGGCGTCCTAGAGGTCCCTGAGAGTCGCTTCGACGCCTTCAACGCAGTTTACTCGCCAGGCCACGGCTATCACGCGCTGGCAACTCTGGCCAAAGCGGCGCAGGATAAAGGGCTGGCAAGGAAAACATCTCTCATCGCTGCGGCGCACGCTCTAGCGGATGCGATCCTCTATTGGAGGGAAAGCACACAGAAGCTTTTCGACCTCCTTCAGGAATCGGCCACCCCGGGCGGGACCACCGCCGCGACCCTGGCGGCGATGGACACTGCCGGTTACAGAAGAGTGATTGAGCGAGGTCTATCGGCCGGCATTCGGCAAGCGCGGGCGAATGCTCGCCGCTGATCGTCCAGAGCTGATCCTCCACAGCTGATCGTCCATGGCCGATGATCCACCGCTAATTCGTCGGAGCTAATTTTTCGCCCACCTCGTCGCCAGCCGCGCCATCCGTACCACCCGATACAGAGGGAACAACAATTTCGGAAGGTGCACCGCTTCCCATTCGCCGGGCCCCGGCGTAAGGGTCAACCTGGTCAAAAATCGCAATCGATCTGCTCGCCGCTCGCGCAGCCGCATCATGAGGCGAAAATACGATATCTTCTGCTCCTCGTACAACACTCCACTGGCAACGGCCGCCTCGATCTCATCGACGAAGACCCGCGCACCACCATCTTCGCGAGTCGCCCTTTCTATAGCCGGCGGAATCTTCGTTGTCAGAAAACGGTTGGTCAGCAGCAAAGTAACGTGGAGAATCCGTTCGATACCAAATTCCCGCGCTCGCGCCTGCACAAAATCCCAGTTCAAGTTTCCCCGCTTCAGAATCTGTGCGATGTCGCATAGCCAGATCAACCGTCCCCACACATGTTTTGCAGCATGAACGGCTAGTACCAGCAACAGATCTTCGGAAGAAAGAGTCTTTACCCGGCGCCCTGCAACCATCGTGTTCGCCGCGCGGTCGAATAATCCATTCATGTCAAAGTCAACAGAGTAGAAGCGCGGCTGCAGCGCCCATTGCAGCTCCAACAGATTTTTCCCGGCAGCACTGTCGAACGTCCACTCATATCCGGATTCGATATAGTTCTCCTCGGCGTCTTCAGGAATTGTGAAGCGCGGCGCGTAGCCGAGATCGCAAACAGCGCTTTTGATGCGTGCCACATCCCGCTTGCGGACGAACATATCGATGTCGCCCGATTGCCGTAACGCGATATCTCCGTAGTAAACCTCCGAAAGCACGATGCCCTTATAGGGAATTACTTCGACGCCGAGCGAATCTGTAGAATCAAGAATTCGTATCAATTCGCGCGTCATAAAGAGTGACTTGCGCACATTCGTCTCATAACGCTGCCGCAGCGATGCGAGGACAGCCGCAGGAACTACCTCGCCCGAAGACGCAAGATTCTTATACAGCAGCGAGGACGTACCATGATCTTCAGCCAGTCGCAGCACCAGTTCCCAATCGAACCTTCCAGCTTCTTGTAGCTCGAGCATATGCGCGCGCACGAAGTCGCTTTCGCCTGCATCGGCAGAGCTGCCCGCCAGCAAAAGCCTCCACTCAATTGAAGCGGTCGGACCAGGATCGTCCACACGTGAGGGAATTTTTCGATTCACTGTCTTTTTTCGCTGATGTCGAGCCATCTTAACAGGGCCGCGCATCGGCCCTCGACTGGGATGAAACCTGCCATTTCTCTAGTCCGCAGAAGTGACAGTTACTTCCGTCACCCCGATTTGCTCGTTCTAATACCCGTATGCGGCGTCGTTTCTGTCAAACTGAGGGAGACAGTCAAGTCAAGAACCGACGGCAATGGAAATACTCACAGCCAAGTCAACGCGACGCAGCACGCGGTTGCGTGTTGAGATTCCCGTCACCGTGACCAGCATGGATCGCCGGCATCCGTTCTCGGCGAGGTGCGTTGCCTTGGTTGTGAGCCCGCAAGGCTGTGGCTTCCAGGCGTCGCAACCGTTGCCCCTTGAAACCCCGGTGCTGTTAAGCGATCTGCCCGGAGGAGCAGGCGCCTCTGGCCGCGTAGCGAATTGCCTGCCTCTTGGCAGCGACGGGAAATGTTTTCTTATTGGAGTCTCGCTTTACAACCCTGGAAATATCTGGGGAATCGCCGACCCGCCGAAAGATTGGAATTGCTCGTCCTCTCCGAGCGAGACCTCCGCCAGCGCCGAGGTCACGCCTGCCGCCAGGCGCAAAGACGTTTGGCCGTACAATGTCTTCTCTGCACATGGCGAGGCCCATCCCGGCCGGAAATAACGTCTCTGACACAACTATCAGATTTTGCTCACCCGGTCGCATCACGTGAGACGGGTTGCTGCTTTCGTAACTTCGTACGTGATTTGGCGAGGTGTCATAATTTAGAGGCCATGTCGCAGACTTCGGCAGCAGCCGCCCCGGCTTCATCTTCCAGCAAGGCGGACGATCAACAGGCCCGCCCGTTTCGCGTCAAGCTTCGCGGCTCCGTCCTGATCCTGATTCGTCTTCCCAATCAGCGCCAGGTGCGGGGCAAACTGCATCAGCTCTCCACCACCGGCGGCCTGATGAACGTGGAGAAGCCCCTCGACGAAAAGTTGAAAGTCGAGTTGATCTTCCATCTCGGCGACACCACCATTCGCGAACAAGCTGAGATTATGTTTCCCATGTGGGCGACTCAGGGCTGGCTGCAACCCTTCCGCTTCATCGAACTTCCTGAAGCGAGAAAGAACGCTCTGGAGACAAGTCTGCACTCGTTCATGCAGCCGTCGCATGATCCAATCGCGTGAGACAGTCCTAATCGTCAAAAAGCACAAGAGCGTCCCTCATTGTGCACCTGTCGCAAAATATAAAGGCCGCCCTTAACGGGCGGCCTTCGCTAAAAAGATCTCGCGCCAGCGAAATCAATTAATCCGGCACAATCACTCCGAACGTCCCCGCCAGGTTGTTGGAAGGACCCGAAGTAAAGAACATTTCGTTCGTCCCGCCGTTCTTGCCACCTTTTAAGCCATCGCCGAAATCAATTCCCCAAAGCTGATCGATCACAATGGCCTTGCCGGTCTTGTCCTTCATGATTCCAACAAACTGACCGCTCACGGCATCGAAGGCATTGATGGTGCCGCTGTTTGTATTGTTCGAGATCAGCAGCGCATTGCTGAACTGCCCGAAGTTCCTCGACGCCGAGGCAATTCCCCAAGGCTGGTTCAGCGGCCCTCCCGAGAGTAAAGGGTGCCCGGGCGTCACTGGCGTGCCGTCCTCTTTAAATTTCTCAACGAAGCCGCCGCTCCCGCCCGCACTGCTGGCAAACGTCACATACACTTCTCCATTGATATCGCGGATGCCAAACGGGGCAAAGCCTGCAGGTATAGCAGCGCCGATCTCCGCAGCGAAGTTCGCCGTGGCCGTAGTCACCAGGTTGAAGTTTCCGTCGTACACATCCACGGCGCCGTTAGCGTTGTCGGCGGCATACAGAAAGTTTCCGGACGGTTTGTTGGTGATTGCCAGGCCGGTAAACATGGCGCCCTTGGTTGCTGGAGGATTTAACGGCGCCACGAACGCGGTATTGAAGCTCGCTGCCGGCGCCCACCCGCTGAGGGTTCCATCCAGTGCGGCAAACAGAAACACTGATGGCCATGGTCCACCCCCAACCTCAAACTCGTTCGACGTCGATGCGCTCCAGACGGTGCCCGTCGGCGAACCCGGCCCGTTTTCTCCTGCCGTCGGGATCAACACCTTCAGTGACGAAACGATAGTTCCGTTGCCTTCGTAAAGGGTCGCCCATCCGGAGTTGTTGTCACTGACCCACCAAGGTGAGCCGGGAGCGTGTACCAATCCCCACGCATTTACCAGCAGTGGGTCCGTGTGTATGGCCGCTCCTACCTGGTTAGAATCTAGATTTGAGAGTCGATACTGCGCCAGAGCCGCGTTGGAAATGAACATCAACGCAAAGCCGAGGCAAACGGAGCAAGCAATCCGGCAACGCTGCATAGAAAAAATCCTCCTGAGATGTGCGTCAGAGCGGGAGAAGGGCACGTCGATAGCCAAATTCGAAGCTGGCGGCCCGTTGCGACTCTAACTGCTGATGAGAAATGCTAGGTTCGCCCCTGCGTTCAATTGTCAACGATATGTCATCAGTTTGTTAATTGTTGTCTTCGGACTTGAGGAAGCTGCTGGTTCGTCGGATTCCAGCGGTTTGTTAACAATGTTGTAAACTCACTCTTACAGCGGTAGGTCCAAGCGAATCGACATGCTATCTCGCAATTTCATTTTCTGGGAGGTCGACACGCAGGTGGACTTCATGCTTCCCGGAGGCAAGCTCTACGTGCCAGATGCCGAAAAGTTGCTGCCCAATATTCGCAGGCTCACCGACGCCGCTCGGCGGGGCAGGGTATTTCTCGTGTCGCATGGTTGCTACCATACCAAAGACGACCCTGAGTTCAGCACCTTCCCTTCGCACTGCATTAGAGGCACACCGGGTTCCACATATGTTGCGGAGGCGCTGACTGAGAAAGTTGTAGCCGTCCCAAACGAGCCCACAACCGAACTTCCCAAAGACCTGTTCCAATACCAACAGATCCTGCTCGAAAAGCAAACCCTCGACATCTTTCAGAGCCTGCACGCTGAGGAGCTCGTGAACCGGTTAGGGAACGACGCAGAGTTTGTGGTCTTCGGCGTGGTTACGGAATACTGCGTTCGTTTCGCTGCAAAAGGATTGCTCGAGCGCCGCCGCCGCGTCTCTGTGGTTAAAGACGCGATCGCGACTCTCAAACCTGAAGATGGAGAGCAAGCCGCCGCCGAGCTGCAAGCGCTCGGAGCAAAATTTATTACCACAGACCAGGCGCTGGCTCTCGTCAACGATGCCAAATAGCAACGTGTACATGCATGCCAGGGTAAACAGAGGGATGCCAATCTTTCCCCAGCCGCGGGCTACGGGAAACGCACGTCCAGGCTGTAAATCTCCTGCGTGCTTCGATCCCTCATCAGCAGCGGCGAGTCATCGGGGGTCAGACCAACCCAGAACTCCCACGGATCGAAGCCCCGTGAAATTTGCTTCAGGCTGAGCAATCGCTCGATTCTTCCGGCAGGTACACTAACGCGCACCAAGTCATCGGTTTTATCGGAATAATCTTCCGCATACAGGAAGTTGGCGTCGTGTGACCAGTTTTCGAAACCGAAGCGCGAGGTCGCAAGCGGCTTCCAACTCTTCCTGTCGACATCGTAGAGCATCAGTTTCGTGGAGTCTGACGAGAGTGCCGCCACGTACCGGCCATCCGGCGAACAGCGGGGACTGAAAAGATTCTCCGAGTCCGGCAGATCTGTGACCTGCGAACTCTGCATGTCCACCATGTGAATGTTGGGGCCGGCTGCACGGCCGTACTCCAGCCATGGCATTCCTGCGAACACGATGGAATCCCCCTTCGGCGTCCAGGTAGGATCGCCCTGGTTGTGTTCGCCTGAAGTCAATTCGTGTGGCGCGCCGCCCTCCGCTGGGACCACGAAAATCTTCCACGGTTTTCCCGGACTCGATGCCATGAATGCGATCTGGCTGCCATCGGGCGACCACCGAGGCATGTGTACCTGCATCGGAGCATACGTGAGCTGGGTCCGCGAGCTTCCGTCCGCTTTGCTGCGCCACAAAGTGAGTTCGGGGTGAGCCACGTAGATGATCCACTCGCCGGTGCGCTGGATATCGGCCTCGCCCGCCGATACACCGGGGAAGTAAATGGAAAAGTCCTGCGAGTTGCCCCGCAATCGGATCAAATCGAAGCGCCGTTGCTGGCCGATCACGAACAATTTCTTTCCATCCGGGCTTGGCGTTGGATTGCTGAACATGAGCGGTCCCACGGTTAATTGGGTCGGCTCAGCGCTGGACTTTCGAGACCACCATCCTTTTCCAAAAAACGAGGTACCCTCGCGAAGTGCCCAGATATTTTGGCTATGGTCGCGTGTCGACTCAAACAGGAAGTATTCTCCCGTCGAGGTCCAGGCTCCGCCAAACTCTTGTGAAGGCTTGTGCCAGCCCTGCAAAACTGGATGCAGGTTCTTCCCGTCGGACGACATTTCCCACAAAGAAGATGTCCCCAGCTTCGTGTCGCGGATCGTGAAACGCAGGCGCCGGCCATCAGGAGAAAATCGAGGAGCAAACGGAACTCCCGCGACGGTTATCAGCTCTCGCGAATCGCTTCCATCCGCATTGCACTCGTACAAACTCGACTGCCGCGCGTAGACGATGTGCTGTCCATCGGGAGCCCACGCGGCTGAGTGCGTCAGGATATTTCCCACCTGCCTGAGCGACCCCGCGGGCAGCGGCAACACCCAAATTGGTCCCTCAGTCTCAGTGCTCTCCGCCTCACCTTTCACCAGCAATTCCGAACTGCCCGGATAAAAATCATAGATGTCGGCGCTCGCCATCGCTGTTGGTACGGAGCCAGTTTCTCCACCCGATGTTGAAACCTGCTGCAGCTCCGAGTGGCCGCCCACAAATTCAGAAAAGTAAACTCGCGTGCCATCGGTTACGAGAGAGCGCTTCGATGCGCCGTCGTTGGTAATCTGCAGCGACGAAAGCACGGCTGGGGGTGATTCCGGCGATCTGAAAAATAGGATCGCCACAACCAACACGGAGACGCCAACCAAACCCGCAACCAACCACGGCCTTATCCTTGCCTTGCGCTGGGACTGAATCGCGTGGGCAACAGTAAACAAAGCCCGGATTCTTTCCTTGGAATCCGGGACCGTCCTTGCAGCCGACGCTCCGCCGGCAGATTGACCCGACTCGATTTCCCGCCGAAGACGCTGCAGATCGACCCGCATTTCTGCCGCACTCTGGTAGCGCTGTCCCGGATCTTTCTCCAGCGCCTTTTGAATGATGCGCTCCAGTTCTGCAGGAGTCGCCGGATTAAACTGCAGCGGCCAATCCGGAACGCTGTGAATCAGCGAGTCAAAAAACGCCGCTGTGGTCTGCCCCTTGAAAGGCAGAGTTCCTGTCGTCATCTCGTACAGCACAACTCCGAAAGAGAACAAATCGGTTCGCGAATCCAAAGGCCGACCCAACGCCTGTTCCGGCGACATGTAAGGCATGGTCCCGAGAGCTGACCCGGGACGCGTCAACTCCTCGGGCGAATGCGTCACACCTCCGAATGTGTCGCCGCTGATCTCTGCTTCGCTGGTAGAGACCTTCGCTAAACCAAAGTCGAGAATCTTGGCGGTTCCGCGCTTGGTGACAAAGATATTTGTCGGGTTAATATCGCGGTGAATAATGCCATGTGTATGCGCCGCATCCAGAGCGTCGGCAATCTCGATTCCGAGCGACAATAGCGTCGTCATCTCCAGCGGGCGCCCTGCAATGCGGTGTTTCAGGGGCATCCCTTCGAGATACTCCATCGCAATGAAGGCTTCGCCGCGCTGCCCGCCAATATCGTAAATCGTGCAGATGTTGGGGTGATTCAGCGCCGACGCGGCCTGGGCTTCCACTTGAAAACGGGCCAGGGCTTGAGGGTCTCGGGCAACTTCTGGAGGAAGGAATTTGAGCGCAACGAAACGGTGCAGGCGCGTGTCTTCAGCTTTGTAGACCACGCCCATCCCGCCGCCCCCGAGTTTTTCCGCAATGCGATAGTGCGAGATGTTGCGCCCGATCACCGTGCAGAAATCCTACGTTGGCGAAACAGGCAAGTCAACGAAAGCGGAAAAATTGGATGGTGGTGCGCACTCTCTGCGGCGCTCTAATCATGCCTTTGGCTCGCTTCCCTATCAGAATGCGTTCCTACCGCTTCTCGGGATAGCTCAGACTTGGATACCAATCCACTCCCCTTCCTTCAGGAGTGAAATCCAACAGGTTCCACAGCGGCCAAATCATATCGACGTGACGCTGGTTTTGCCCGGGGTCCGATGGAACAAGCACAAGCTCTGAATGCCAGAAGTGGCTGATCTTCCCACCGCGGCGAACAAAAATATTGAGCGACGGCTGCTGGCCTCCTTCCGCATTCTCGCCGTAGTAGTCGCGATTATAGTGATTGTTGGCTGACGAAAGCAGACGCACGCGATTCCATCCCCGTCCGCGAGCGAAGGTATGAATCCTCTCCAGAGGAGACTTCGCCACCACTGCAAGATTCATGCGCTGCATAGTGTTGATCGACGTCGCATTCAGCCCATCGATAATGGAAGTACACATCGGACATGCCGCTTTCATGTCGGGTCCAAACATAAAGCTGTAGACAGCAAGCGTGTCTTTTCCCGGGTGAAATAGTTGCGTCAGCGATACCCGCCGCACAGTCTGCTCGTCGTCGAGATCGGCTGCTCCCTCTTCAAATAAGTAGTCTTCCGGAATCTCTCCGCCGAGAGGAAGTTGGCGGCGTAAAGCCGCAACCTCTTCTACGCGGCGTCTCAGATCGATTTCCGCCTGCAGCAGTTCGTCGCGAGTGCTGCGGTAGGAATCACTTTCGCCGGGAAATCGAAAGCTGTGTAAGTGGGCCATGAATTTCTCCTGCCGCGAAGGGCGAGAAAACGTTATGAGGAAGAATCCTCGTACGAGATGAGTGCAATTCGTGCGGCACGATTATAGCGCCTGCAGCGCCGGAAAGCCCCGGAGAGCGGCATCGGCACTCACTCGCGCTCTCGAATACGTCGGTGAGTTATAATCCAGCCCACCTCATGAACCTGTCCTCTGGCACCAAACTCGGACCCTATGAAATCGCAAACCTGCTCGGCGCGGGAGGAATGGGTGAGGTTTATCGCGCCCGCGACTCCCGTCTCAAGCGCGATGTGGCGGTGAAGGTGTTGCCGAAAGCGCTTTCTCTCGACGCGGATCGCTTGCGGCGTTTCGAGCAGGAAGCCCTCGCCACTGCTGCCCTGAATCATCCCAACATTCTCGCGGTCTTCGATATCGGCAGCAACGAAGGCTCGCCCTACGTCGTCTCCGAATTGCTTGAGGGCGAAACCTTGCGCGAGCGTCTTCGCAGCGGCGCAATTACCCTGCGCAAGACGTTAGACTACGCGTTGCAAATCGCGCATGGCCTCGCCGCTGCGCACGAAAAAGGAATTATCCATCGCGACCTTAAGCCGGAGAATCTTTTCCTCACCAAAGATGGCCGCGTCAAGATCCTGGACTTCGGTCTAGCCAAACTCACCCAGGCCGATCCCGCTTCTCACACCTCGATGCCCACAATGACCCACGCCACCGAAGCCGGTGTGGTGATGGGGACTGCGGGCTACATGTCGCCCGAGCAGGTACGCGGCATCGCCGTAGATGCGCGCTCCGACATCTTCAGCTTCGGAGCAATTCTCTACGAGATGACCTCCGGCAAGCGAGCCTTCCATGGAGAAACCGCCGCCGATACGATGAGCGCCATCCTGAAAGAAGAACCTGCGGATTTGAGCGAAACCAATCGCAATGTCTCGCCGGCACTCGAGCGCATCGTCCAGCACTGCCTGGAAAAAAATCCCGAGCAGCGCTTTCATTCCGCCAGCGACATCGCCTTCGATCTCGAACATCTTTCCGGCGCTTCCAGCGCGAGCGCCGGGGTAACCGCCGTCGCAGCCGCCCAGCCGAAAGGCAAATTGCTGGCTGGCCTGGCTGCCGCTCTCGGGCTGGGTCTAATCATGCTCGTCCTCGGCTGGTGGCTGGGGCAAAGCCGCAGTCGCGCTCCCCTGGCCGAATACAAACAAATCACTTTTCGCACCGGCTCCATCGGAAACGCACGCTTCACGCCCGACGGCAGCGTCGTCTATAGCGCATCGTGGGACGGTGGCGAGAACCAGCTATATCTGTCGCGCACGGATGATCCCGGCGCACGCGAATTGGGACTGAAAGACGCCGAGCTGCTTTCCATTTCCAAGAGCGGAGAACTGGCGATTCGGCTGAACACAGCGGGTCTCGGCGGCTACGCGCGAAGTGGGACGCTGGCGCGCGTTTCCCTTAGCGGGGGAACCCCGCGAGAAGTGCTTGAGCATGTGCAGGACGCGGATTGGGCTGCCGACGGCGTAAATATGGCGGTCGTCCGTCATGTTCCAGAAAACAGCCACTGGCGCCTGGAGTATCCCATTGGCAAGGTGCTGTTCGACAGTATCAACTGGATAAGCCATCCCAAGATTTCTCCAGACGGCAAGTGGGTGGCCTTTGCTGACCACGAAAACCCAAGCGGCGACGACGAGGGTTCCGTGGCGGTGATCCGCTCTGATGGTGGGGATAACAATAAAGACAAGAAACTTTCTTCGGGTTGGGAGTCTCTGGAGGGAATTTTCTGGTCTCCCGATGGCGATGAGATCTGGTTTACCTCGACCAGCAGCGGTAGTGCCGAGAACCCGCGCGCCGTAACTCTCTCGGGCAAGTTGCGCAAAATTACGAATGTGCCCGGAGGAGTTTGGCTTGAGGACCTGCGGGGTGGAACCGCGCTGATTGTGACGCATCACGAACGGGTTGGAATTCGAGGCATGGCGCCAGGGGAAAAAGAGGAACGCGAACTGGGATGGTTTGGCTGGTCGGACCTGCGCGATATCAGCCGCGACGGAAAGAAGATCCTGTTCGAAGAGGAAGGCGACGGGGGCGGACCCAATTACACCGTATTTCTGCGCGAGACAAATGGTTCGCCTCCGGCGCGCCTTGGCGAAGGAGTGGCCATGGCCATCTCGCCCGACGCAAAGTGGGTGATCACGAAATCTGCGAAGGGGGGACCGCTCAGTCTGGTGCCCACAGGAGCAGGCGAGGCCAAGCAGCTTACGCACGACGCCGTCAGTTATCGCGGGGTTGGCTGGCTTCCCGATGGCAAGCATTTGCTGGCCGACGGGATTGAAGCCGGACACGCTGCTCGTGACTATCTTATTGATCTGAGCACCGGCGATTCGAAGCCCCTTACGCCAGAGGGCATCGCCTGGGTGAATCTCTCTCCCGACGGCAAAAGCACAGCAGTGCGGGGCTCGGATGGAAAATGGGGAGTCTGGCCTCTGGATGGCAGCGCTCTTCGTCCGATTCCGGCACTGGACTCGAGTTACTACGTTACAGGTTGGTCGCCAGATGGGACATCGCTCTACGCAGCCTCCAACCGAGCCAGCGAGAAGGTGGCGAAGGTTTATCGAGTAAATATCGCGACCGGAAAAATGGAGCTCTGGCGATCTTTCGGGGAGCAGGCTGGGGCAGGACTCACCGGCACCGGTGCTCCCGTTTTTTCAGCCGACGGCAGCGCTTATGCATACGGCTACGGCCGTATACTCTCGGAAGCCTACGTAGTAACCGGCTTGAAGTAGATCGCGCGGAATAAAGCGCTCCGCGCCAAAACCCTGTGCGCGGTAGCTTCAAGGTAGTGCTGATATCGCATACCCTCAATTCTGAGGGAACTCACAACTCACTCCAGGTGTCAGATACTGCAGACACGCGTGCCAAAAGAGAAGGCCAGGAGCTTTCTATGTCGTTCTCAATGGCAGGCGGGGGTCCGTCCGCTCCGCAGATTAACGTCACACCGCTGATCGACGTGCTGCTGACCCTGATCATCGTCTTCATGGTGGCCGTGTCAATGGACAAGGAGCAGGGGGAGACCGCGCAAATTCCACACCCGGACCCGAAGCAGACGCAGAACATCTCACAGCCGCGCACCGTGGTCATTCAGGTGGTGTGGACGAAAGAAGATCAGCCGCCGACGGTGAAAATCAATCAGGACGAAGTGAAATGGGAGGATCTGGAAACGCGTCTCGCGGAAATCTATCTGAAGCGGGCCGAGAAAGTAGTCTTCGTCCGGGGAGATGCTGACGTCGACTTCCAATACGTGGCCGACGTGATCGACGTGGCGCATCACGCAGGCGTGCAGCGCGTGGGGTTGCTGACCATGGATCAGAACCTCCGGCCGGAGTAAACCCTACGAATTCCGCGCCCTGTTCTTGATCCAAATCGGCGTGCCCAAAAACCCGAAAGCTTGCCGAATTTGATTCTCCAAGAATCGCTGGTACGAAAAATGCAGCTTCACAGCGCGGTTGGTGAAGAGCACAAACGTCGGCGGTGCGACCGAAGCTTGCGTCATATAAAGGATCTTCACGCGCGACCGCATGGGCACTGATGCGCGTTCGAAATCCACGCTTTCGACAAAGCGGTTCATGGCGGATGTGGAGATGCGCTTGCGGCGCTCGGTGGCTACTTGTTCGAGCAGCGGAAAGATTTTCTCCGTCCCTTTGCCGGTGTGGGCCGAAATAAAAACGATAGGGGCGTAGTTCAGGAATTTGAGATCGTAGCGCAGGCGCTCTTCGTAAGCCTCTCGGTCGCCGGGACGTTTGCTCTCGCGCATGCGCATGGCCTTTGACGGCCTGCCGGGCTTCTGCGCGTCGCCCGCAACCAGATCCCACTTGTTAACCACGATAATCATCGAGCGCCCACTCTCGTGAGCGTAGCCGGCGATGGCGGCGTCGAGCTGGCTGACGCCTTCCGTTGCGTCGATCACCAACAGCGCAATATCAGCCCCTTCAAGATGTTTGCGCGCCATCACGACAGAAAGCTTTTCTGCCATCAGGTGGGTCTTGCCTTTGCGGCGAATGCCAGCGGTATCGATAAAGCGAAAGCGGCGGCCGTCACGTTCAACGATCTCGTCGACCGCATCGCGCGTGGTGCCGGGGATAGGCGAGACGATGGCGCGGTCGGAGGCCGTCAGGCAATTCAGTAGCGTCGATTTGCCAACATTGGGATGGCCAATGATGGCGACCTTGGTTTCATAAACAGACTCTGGCGTGTCCGCCGACCCAGCCGATGGCTGAGAGTCGTCTTCCTCCGTGTCCCCTGCGCCCTCTGAGGTTAGCTCTTGGTCCGGAGGCAAGACTTCCAGAACAGCGTCCAGCAAATCGTCGATCCCGCGCCCATGTTCAGCGGAGATCGCAAACATGTGCTTGATTCCCAGGCGATGGAACTCGTCGATGAGAGACGCTTGCTTTTCGCTGTCAGCCTTATTCACGGCGAGAAAGAGTGGACGCCCTGTCTTACGCAGGAGTCGCACCAGCTCAAGATCAGGGCCGGCGAGCTCGGCACGGCCATCGACGACCATAATGATCGCAGCGGCTTCCTCGAACGCGACTCGTGCTTGCCGGAAGATTTCCGACGGAATGAAATCCTTTTCTTCGGGAAGAATGCCGCCGGTGTCGATGACACGAAGGCGGCGTCCGCCCCACTCTGTATCGCCGTAGAGCCGGTCTCGCGTAATACCAGGCTCGTCGCCCACAATGGCGCGTCGCGATCCAACGATGCGGTTGAACAGCGTAGACTTGCCTACGTTCGGCCGCCCCACGATGGCGATCGTCGGAACTCCGGCTGCGGTCGTAGCTAGCGTACTGGTCGAGTTGTAAGTGGGCTGCGTCAATGTGAGTGGCCGATGTAGGGACAACGCATTGGGTCAAAGTAAGTCGTGTGGGAACAGTCGCCCTCGGCTGTCCGCCTCTACGAAGAGTCAGCTGAGCTACTACGAATGCGAAACCATTGGGTCTGACGACCCAAGGACAGTCGAGGGCGGCTGTCCCCACACGAGCCCAAATGATGCAAGCGAACTGAAAGCTCTATTATAGAGACTCCCGTGGCTTTAGGTTCCCAGCCCGTGTCTCCTTCAACGCCCTCTCGCCAAGCACGCGGGGGCAAGGACGCATCGCTCCACCAATTTTTTGCTCCGGGCGGAGTGCTGGCGCGCACGCATCCCGCATACGAATATCGGCGGGGGCAGTTGCAGATGGCGCAGGCCGTCGAGCAGGCACTCGAAGAGAAGCGGCACCTGATCGTCGAAGCTGGCACGGGCACCGGCAAGACGTTGGCATATCTTTTGCCGGTGATCCGCTCCGGCAAGCGTGTGATCATCTCTACCGGCACTAAAAACCTTCAGGAGCAACTCTTCTACAAGGACATTCCTTTCCTTGAGCACGCGCTGTTTGGAGAAGCCACGTCCGGCGCCCGGCTTTCGGTTTGCTACATGAAAGGCCGCAACAATTATTTGTGCCGCAAGAAGCTCTACGACCTCACCGATCAGCCAGTGCTGAGCGGGTTGCAGGAGATAGACCAGTATCGTGCGATCGCTGCATGGGAGAAGACGACCGCAACCGGCGATCGCGCGGAACTTGCGGAACTTCCCGAGGCCAGCGCTCTCTGGCACAAACTGGATGCGCGCTCCGAAGCATGCCTGGGACAGAAGTGCAGCGAGTGGGAGCGCTGCTTTGTTACGGAAATGCGCCGCCGGGGGATGGAGAGCGACATCATTATCGTCAATCATCACCTGTTCTTTGCCGACCTCGCTATCAAGTTGCAGGCCGAGGGCGCACCCGACGCAGGAATTCTTCCTGACGCGGCGGCAGTGATTTTCGATGAGGCGCACGAACTGGAGGACGTGGCGGGCAACTACTTCGGCATCTCCGTGAGCAACCTGCGAGTTGAAGATCTCGCGCGCGACGTCGAAGGGTCGCTGCAGCATAACCACATGATGTCAGCTTCGCTTTCGGGAGCGCTCGGCAGTCTGCGTGAAAAATCTCAATTCTTCTTCTCGCTATTACCGCCCGGAGAAGGCCGCTTTGCTTTCGAGAGCCGGCGCGAATTTCTTGAAGAGAATGGAGACGAGTTTCTCGCATTCAATCAGTCACTGACACGGCTGGCTGGCGAACTCGAAGGTCTGCCCCAGAAACCAGAAGAAACTCTGAACTTCATACGGCGCGCGCAGGAAATTCAGGTGCAACTCGCTTTCGCCATGGAGTCGGACGATCGCAATACTGTCTTTTGGATCGAACGTCGCGGGGGACGCGGAAGAGCGAATTCACCACAGAGGCAACCTTCGGCTTCGCTCAGGGCAGGCTCAGGCACCGGGAGCACAGAAACCTCTCAAGCCTCTCGCGCCGATGGCGGGAGGCAAAACGTTTTTCTGCAGGCTACTCCGATCGACGTCGGCCCAATCCTGCGCGAATGCCTCTGGTCAAAACTCGAGTGTGCAGTCCTGACATCTGCCACTCTCGCAGTTGGAGGCGGATTCGAATACATCCGGCAACGCCTGGGGATTGAGCATGCACGCGAGTCAGTGCTGTCTTCGCACTTCGATTACGAAAATCAGGCACTGTTCTACGTGCCCCCCGATCTCCCCGATGCGCGGACGCCGCAGTTCACCGCGAAGGCAGCGGAGCGCATTCGCAAGCTTCTGGAAATCACCAGCGGCCGTGCCTTCGTACTCTTCACCAGCTATGCGCAGATGAACGATATCTACCAGCGCCTTCTCGGCGAATTGGAGTTCCCCATGCTGCGCCAAGGCGATGCACCCAAAAGCGCGCTGCTCGAGGAGTTTCGCCTGACGCCGAATGCCGTGCTGTTTGCAACTTCGTCGTTCTGGCAGGGAGTGGACGTGCAGGGCGAACAGTTGAGTTGCGTGATCATCGATCGTCTGCCCTTTGCCGTCCCCAGCGATCCCGTTGTGGCGGCGCGCGTGAAAGCAATTGACGCCGATGGCGGCAACGCATTTTTTCAGTATCAGGTGCCGGCAGCAGTGATCACGCTGAAACAAGGCTTCGGACGACTCATCCGCTCCCTGCATGACCGCGGCCTGCTGGTGCTGCTCGACAACCGCATCCTGAAGAAACAGTACGGCCGCGTATTTATCGAGAGCTTGCCAAATTATAGGAAGACTACAGAGATCCGCGTGGTGGAGGAGTTTTTCGGAAGGACGCCGTGAAAACGGATTTCAGCGCAGGAGCCGCATCCCCGCCACAGTTGCCGCTTTTTGATCAAATGTGATCGTGAATTGGCATTCGGCGGCATGAGCGCAGCGTTCGATCAAGTAATCGGCGAAGTCGGCGCGGCCGGCGCTGAACGCACGAGAAGCCTGCGAGACGATATCCGCCCGTTCGATAACCAGTTCCTTGCTTCGTAACAACTTCTCCAGGACCTGCTCGATTTCCTTCTTCTGATAGCGGTAGGAGATGGCCAATACCCAAACTAACTCTGCGATGACGATCAGGGAAAGAAATCCGGGGGAATCGAAGGATAGGGAGTTCATCATTCTCATCGCTGCAGCGGTTTGGGTAGGGTCGTCGTGAGTAAGGTAACGGACCAGAACGTTTGTATCGAGGCCGATCATTATCTCCGCGCGCTATCGCGATCGGGAAGCGCCCTTCGCTATGGCGGCGTTCATCTCCTCAATCGATACCGGCTTCCTTCCCTTACGTTTCAGAAAACCACTCAATTCGCGCACCGACCGAGTGGCGGCCACGATGTTGAACTCACCCTTCCCAACTTCGACGAATTCAATACGATCTCCGGCGTCGACCCCCAACGCAGTGCGGACCCGTGCTGGTATGGTGATTTGCCCTTTGGAGGTTATGGTTGCAGCCGCCATGCCCTATCCTTTCCAACTGTCATATTCCTTACATTATAGTAAGGAATTACTGCCCTGGTCAATGTACTCACACATACTCTCGCTCCGCTCTTCGAATCTCGCGATAGCGCTCAAACACTTTCTTCTCGCTTTCCAGCCCCAGCGCAGAGCGGATCGAGCTTCCGCGAAAAGTGTGCGCCAGCATCTTCCAGCCAGTCGTCAAAACAAATTTCGGATCATGCTTCAGCGCCACAGGGACGTGGCGAACCTTCATCCAGCGCTCGGCCTTCCAGCGCATGAATTCCACTTCTTCTGCCGGCAGATACTCCGTACGGACAACCGCGGTGGTGCCGTCGTATTCTTCCAGCCTCTCATTCATGATCAGCCCTTGATCGCGGAAATCTTTCGTCATCGGGGTGCGGGGATACGGGGTTGGATGCTGGATGTAAGGCCAATCCACGTAGCGGCGCGCGAATTCAAGGTTCGCTTCAATCGATTCCCGGGTATCGGAGGGGCTCCCAACAATCAATCCCCCCACTACGTACATCTGGTTGCGGTGCAGGTAATCGATAGCTTTAAGCGTGGCGTTTCCAGTGTTGTGGCCGTTCGTACGCTCCGTATTCTTGGCTGAAGCCTTAAGAAATTCGAGGTCGTTTTCCAAGATGTTTTCAATGCCCAGAAACACGTAGCGGAATCCGGCTCGCCGCATCAGGGGAGCCAGAGTTTCACCGTGGTTCGCAATCGCCGAGGTCATGGCCTGCACGAAGTAGTCAAGGGTGTTCAATCCGGCAGCGATGATGGCTTCGCACAGCGCTTCGAAGCGTTTCACGTTTAACGTAATATTGTCATCGACGAGAAAAATCGTGCGCGTTCCGTGATCGCGCGAATCGCGAATGTCCGCTAAGACGCGGTCGAATGAATAAGTGTGGAAATTGCGCCCGCGCATTTCGATGATCGAACAAAAGCTGCAATCAAAAGTGCAGCCGCGCGAGGTCTCGATCACGTCGACCTGCCGGCCCAGCATGGTGTATCCACTGAGCACGCGCGAATCACGATTCGGCAGCCGGATTTCGCTATCCTCCAGCCGGTGTGGCGGCCGTGCCGGGTTGTGTACCCAGCCGTCGCCGTTCTTATACGAGAGTCCTCCAATGCGCTCGAAGCCAGAACCCTGTTCAAGCGCCCGCAGCAATTCGCGGAACGTGACCTCGCCCTCGCTGCGCACCAGATAATCGACGCCCATATCTTCGTAGGCTTCTGGAGCGAGACTGGGATCGTATCCACCCACAACGATCTTCACGCCTGGCTGAAGTTTGCGCACCAGGTCGATAATGCGACCCGCCGTGCGGCGCTGAAACGTCATGATGGAGAGTCCGACGACTTCCGGATCCAGTTCGCGAACAAGCTTGACAACAGTTTCACCAACTTTGCGGTGAACCAGGATCAAGTCGGCCACGGCGACGCGATGATGAGGATCGACGTTTCCCGCGAGCGAGGTGAGGGCACCATTCGGCATGCGGATCCCCACTGGAGGCATATGTTCGAACGAATCCGGCATCGAAAGCAACAGAACGTTCATGAACTAATCCTTATTGCCTCGCTGTGATCCCCAAGGCGAACGTCGTACACAGCAGGCGAGGGATGTGTCGGTAATTGTACCGTAGCCAGCGGGAAGGATACCCCGCAGCCTCAGTTACGTGTTATTTGCGTTCTTCTTCTGCTCCCGGATTTGGCAACACGCCCAAAACGATTCCGGAAGCCTCTCCCTTGGCGCGATATACATGCTCCGTGGCCTTGACGAAATCGGAGGGCTTGGCGTCGGGAATATTCACAAAGGTCTGCGGGTTGCGATCTGTAAGCGGAAACCAGGAGCTCTGAACCTGCACCATGATGCGGTGCCCCCGGCGAAACGTGTGGTTAACGTCCTGCATAGTGAAATCGATCTCCTCGACCTTGCCGGGCGCGAACGGTTCTGGCTTTTCAAAGCTGTGACGAAATTTTCCACGAAACGGTTCGCCGCGCACCAGTTGCTGATATCCACCCATGGTGAATGGAGGCGGACCTACGTCGGCTAAAGGTTTGTCCTTGGCTTCGGGTCTGGGTTCGTCAAACTTGTTGTCGGGATAGTCGGCTGGATACACATCGATCAATTTCACATCCCAATCGGAATCCGTTCCGCTGGTCGAAACGAAAAGCCGTGGCGAGACAGGCCCCGCAATAGTCACGTCGTCCTCCAGCACCGGAGTTTCATAAACCAAAACATCAGTTCTGCTGTCGGCGAATCGCTGGTCAGAGAGCATGTATTCCTGAGGCACGTCTGTCGCTACGTAATTTATGAAAGGCACAGGCTTGGCCGGATCGCTCACATATTCATCGAACATGGGCGCATCCGCACCGGGGGAGTCGAAGGAAAGCTCGCCACTCTCGCGAAAATATAGCGTCTTCGCCACAGTGCCTTTCGGAGGCCACGCGGAATAGCGCCGCCAAACATTCGTTCCCGTCTCAAACACGTACGCCTTCGGAAGCTTCGCCTCGCCGTTGTTCTTCAAGTACTGTTCGAAGAACGGGAACAGAATATTCCTCCTGTAGTACTCTCCGGTATTGAACGAGAACTCGACGCGCCCCAGGTGCTCACCGTTATACCTCGCCCAACCGCCATGCACCCAGGGGCCGACCACGAGCGCGTTAAAGATTCCTGAGTTGTTTTTGTCGATGGCGTGGAACGTGCTGAACGGACCTTGCAGATCTTCGGCGTCAAACCATCCGCCCACGGTAAGCACCGCGCAATGAATGTTCTTCATGTGCGGCGCCAGATTCCGCGCCTTCCAGTAGTCGTCGTAAGTATCGTGGTGAACCTGGTCATCCCACAGCGCGCTCTTGCCCTCCAGATATTTTCCGAGGTTGGAGAGCGTGCCCGCGTTCAGAAAGAACTCGTAGCCATCTTTGGTTCCGTAATCGAACGTTACGGGAGTCTTCGGCGGGAGCTGCGGATTCTCCTGCGGCTTGAAAAAAGCATAGAAGTCGAAGTTGGCGTCGAGCATGAACGCTCCGCCGTGGTAAGCATCGTCGCCCATGAACAGATCGGTCATGGGCGCCTGCGGCGAGGCCGCTTTGAGCGCGGGATGCGAGTCGATGATGCTGGCTGAGGTGAAAAATCCGGGATAGGAAATGCCCCAGATGCCGGCACTTCCATTGTTGTTGGGAATGTTCTTGAGCAGCCAGTCGATGGTGTCGTAGAGATCGCTGCTGTCGTCCACATCCTGTTTTGATTTCTTGTTGTCGATGTGCGGACGCATCTCAATAAACGTTCCCTCCGACATGAACCGGCCGCGCACATCCTGATTGACGAAGATGTATCCCGCCCTGTCGAAGTCGGGCGAAGGTCCGAGCCGCGTGCGGTATAGATCCACACCGTACGGCGCCACGCTGTAAGGAGTTCGATTGATAAGGAATGGGTAGGCCTGCGCAGTGTCCTTGGGCACATACACCGAGGTAAAGAGGTGCACGCCGTCGCGCATCGGGATTCGGTACTCATATTTGGTGTAGTGCTCCTTGACGTTGAACTCCGGGTCGTCAGACTTGCGCTGCGCCGCAAGATGGGCGGCCAACGCCAGGCTGATCAAGATTGGAATCGACAGGAATGGGATCGAGAGACTACGACGCGGCATTGTGTGCTCCGGTTGAACCTGGGTCAAACAGTTTGACCGAATAGGCAAACTACATTTTGCAGCGTGAGTCAGTCAAGCGGCATTCCGGCCACGGCGCGCTACAATAGATGTTTCGCGATCAAATGCGGCCCAGCGTGTATTCACGCGCAGCCACCGAGGGATGCATGTTCGAGGTAACGGTTGACGACTCTTTTGCCGCGGGGCATTATCTGCGCAATTACAAGGGCAAGTGCGAGAATCCCCACGGGCATAACTACAAGATTCGCGTGACTCTGGCTGGCGCTGAACTCGACAAGGCCGGACTTCTGCTCGATTTCAAGGATTTGCGCGAGGTAATGAGGCACGTCATCGACCGCCTCGATCATCGAATGATCAACGACATCGAGCCCTTTACCGTGATTAATCCCTCGGCGGAGAATCTGGCCAAGTATTTTTACGATGAATCGAACGGCCGGTTGAAAAGCGTGACCAACGGCCGGGTGCGGGTGAAAGAGGTAACGGTATTTGAGACCGATACCACAACGGCAAAATACAGCGAGTAGCGGTTGCCAAGCGCCGGTTGCCGGAACTTACGATCGCTGGTTCATGCAAATAACTGGATCATGCAAATAACTGAGATCTACAAGTCCCTGCAGGGGGAATCGACCTTTGCGGGCTTGCTCTGCATATTTGTGCGCCTGACGGGATGCAATCTGCGCTGCTCGTGGTGCGACAGTGAGTATACGTTCCAGGGCGGACGAAAGATGACACAGGAAGAAGTTCTCGCCGAAGTAATCCGGCTCAGTCCAAACGGCGGGTTGGTCGAGATCACCGGCGGCGAACCTATGCTGCAGGAGCGGGAACTCGTGCCTCTGATGCGGCAACTGCTGGAGTCTGGCTATCGAGTCCTGCTTGAAACCAGCGGAGAGCGCCCGCTGGAAGGGGTTCCTCCGGGAGTCATCAAGATCGTGGATGTCAAGTGTCCGGATTCCGGCGAAGGAGATACTTTTCACCCTGGGAATTTGAAGTCTCTGACGCGACAGGATGAAGTTAAGTTTGTGTTAAGCAGCCGCGCAGACTATGAATTTGCACGCGACTTTACCCGGCAACACAATCTCGCCGAGCGCGTGAACGCAGTTCTATTCTCTCCCGCGTTTCGCAAAGATGCGACCGGGGCGCGTGATAGCTCGCACTGCCTGCTCGATCCGCAAGACCTTGCCGAGTGGATGCTCGCCGATGACGTTCCCGCGCGCTTTGGATTGCAATTGCACAAATTCATTTGGGACCCAGCGGTGAAGGGCGTTTAGAGTTGATTGCTGACTGTTGAGTAAGAAACCAGGGCACGTGCGCTCTCTCAATCAGCAATCTGCAATCAACAATCTGCAATCGATCTAGATTTGTGACCCAGATCATGACCCAATCGTCCAAACGCGCAATCGTTCTGCTCAGCGGAGGAATGGATTCCTGCGTCTGCGCCACTCTTGCAGCCCGCGATTATTCCGCGGCCGCGTTACACATAAGTTATGGACAGCGCACCGAAGGGCGCGAGCGCCAATCCTTCTCGGCAATTTGCGATCGCCTGAATATCCAGGACAAACTCGTCGTGCGCAATGACGCATTGCGCGTCATCGGCGGTTCGGCTCTTACCGATGAAAACATCGCAGTGCCCATGGGCGATGCCGGCGGTCATGCCACTGGCCACGACATTCCTGTGACCTACGTACCATTTCGCAACGCTCATTTTTTATCTGTCGCGGTAAGCTGGGCGGAAGTTCTGGGCGCCGCGAAAATCTACATCGGCGCCGTGGAACAAGACAGCTCCGGCTATCCCGATTGCCGCCCGGCCTACTATGAGGCGTTCAACCAGGTTATTAAAGCCGGGACGAAAGAAGGCGAAATCGAAATCGTTACCCCTCTTATCCATCTGCGCAAATCGGAAATTGTGCGCCTCGGCCTTGAACTTAATGCGCCATTGGATTTAACTTGGTCATGCTACAGTCGCGAGGATCAAGCCTGTGGCGTGTGCGATAGCTGCGTCTTACGCTTGCGGGCGTTTGCGGCAGCGGGAGCCAGGGATCCGATTCCATATGCAACAGCGACGGGCCAGATAGTTGAATCTTAACGTTTGATTCGCCAAATGATGCGCTTATCCGCAGCGCGTGCATCTTCCGTCAACCGTCAGGAATCAGCGTTCAGTAATTCAGGTTTGCGCCGGGAGGCTACGATGAAGAAGCATTTTGCAGTGTTCGTTGTTCTTGTCTTAATGCTGGGACTCTGTGCCCCTGCGCTATTCTCGCAGGCCTCCGGAACGGTCAAGGGCGTTTGCAAGGATGCCAATGGCAACCCCATTGTTGACGCAGTGGTGGTATATGCCAACCAGGATAATGGCCAGAAATATACTCTCAAGACCAACAAGAAGGGCGAATATTTCTCCCTCGGCATTGCAGCCGGCAACTACATCGTCACGCTCTACAAGAACGCCGACGACGCAAAAGCCAATAAGGAACTCTTCCACTTCAATAAATTTCAGGTCACTCTCGACGAAAATACGCTCGACTTCGACCTGAAGAAGCAGTCCGAGGAAACGGCGAAGGGGCAGGGCCTGACTCCAGAGCAGATTAAGGCAATGCAGGAGGCTCAGGCCAAGCAGGAAAAGGAAAAGTCGACTGTTAAGACGTTGAACGAGAAAATTGTTGCGGCGAGCACAGCATCGAAAGCCGGAGACTTTGATACCGCTATCAGCACCTTAACCGAAGCCACAACGATCGACGCAAACCGCGATGTGCTCTGGGCGCAGCTCGCCGATGCTTATAGAGGTTCGGCGGCAAAGCAGACGGACCCGGCGGAGAAGACGAAGCGCCTGCAGGAAGCCCAGACCGATTACCAGAAGGCCATCGACCTAAAGCAGAAGGCCGTGGACTCCGCTACTAAGAAGGATCCCGAAGATAACAAACGGCTGGCGGCGTATTACAACAACCTCGGAGAAGCATCCGCTAAATCCGGCAAGATTGACGACGCAGTAAAGGCCTACACGCAGGCGGCGCAAATCAATCCCGAGGGCGCAGCCGGCTACTACTACAACATTGGCGCGGTGTTAACCAATGCCGGCAAAGTTGACGACGCGATTGCCGCCTTCGACAAATGTATCGCCGCCGATCCCACCAAAGCGGATGCCTATTACCAGAAGGGTGTGAACATGATCGGAAAGGCCACTCTTCAGGGCGACAAAATGGTTGCTCCCCCCGGCACCGCCGAAGCTTTTCAGAAATATCTCGAACTGGCGCCCACCGGACCCTACGCCGATGTCGCTAAACAGATGCTAACCAGCATCGGAGCGTCGGTCGAAGTCGGCTTTGGCAAGAAGAAGGCACCGCCTAAGAAATCCAACTGATCGGGCGTCATCTCCTACATTCCGCTTAACGACGATGATGAGTGAAAGCGGCTCGCGGTATCTGGAAGCCGCTTTTCCCTTCTCAAACGTTACCAAGGACTATGTCCTAACTCGTCCTTACATTCTGCCCCCTGGCGCGATACAGTAGGTTAATTCGGTTGGTTCGGCTCTCTGTTCTGTGTGCTTCCAATTCCCTAGTGCAGCACCCCCAATAATTCATACGAGGATGAAATGGCAGCACCTGGCAGCGCACCAATTTCAGTTTCTCTGGAAGGCTATTCCGGCAGGGGCAAGGTTGCTACCCCCGCATTGCTGGGCGCGATGCTGCGCGCGGCGGAAAAAATCAGCGATCTGATCTTTTCTCCGGGAAAGCCTCCTCAGGTACAGGTCTACGGACAGCTTATTGCGGTTCAGGTGCCCGGCATGGAGGCGCTCAGCCCTGACGACACCCGCCACCTTGCGGCCGATCTGATTGGCGACAACAAACAGGCCGTGGCAACCCTGCGTGAACACGGATCGTGCGATATCTCTTATAGCTTGCCGGGCGTGGCCCGCTTTCGCGCCAACATCTTTATCCAGCGCGGCAGTTGCGCCGTCGTGATGCGAGTCATTCCGACTGACATCCCTGATTTCTCTTCGCTCCGGTTGCCGTCAAGTCTCGCTGATGTTGCCAAACTGCGCGATGGAATCGTTCTCGTGACTGGTCCTGCGGGGTCGGGCAAGTCCTCGACTCTGGCGGTGTTGCTCGACTGCATTAATCGCGAGAAAAATTATCACATCATCACGATCGAAGATCCCATCGAATTCCTGCACAACCACAAATGCTCCACGGTTCATCAGCGCGAACTGCACAGCGATACTCCCAGCTTTGCGCACGCCCTGCGCTCCGCCTTGCGCCAGGCGCCGAAAGTCATTCTGGTGGGCGAGATGCGTGACCGCGAAACCATCGAGATCGTCTTCGAAGCGGCCGAGACAGGCCACCTGGTGCTCTCCAGCTTGAATACCATGGATGCATCCAAAACGGTCGAGCGTGTCGTCACTTCATTCTTGCCAGACGAACAGCAAAGTGTGCGGGAGCGCTTCGCCAAATCGTTTCGCTATATCGTGTGCCAGCGGCTTCTGCCTAAGACCGATCGCAGCGGACGCGTGCCGGTCGCCGAAATTCTGAAAACCAACGCCCGCACCCGCGAGTGCATCGAGAAAGGCGACCGCGAAGGCAAAACGTTGCTCGACGCGATGAAAGCTGCCGGGACGGAAGGCATGCAACACTTCGACGGAGAAATCGCTCAATTGGTGCGCGATCGCGTGGTCGATCTTGAAACTGGACTTTCTTTCGCCAGCAATCCCACCGTTCTGGGTCAGGAACTCGCCAGATAAGAAAGTTTTGAACGAGCGCGGCTTCAGCGCGCTGCAAAGATCAGGCTTATTTTGCCTTGCAATGGTTTCTTTGGCTGCTTCGCATGACGATTCACTTCCCAACAACAGGCAACGACGCGGCTCACGCCATCCCCGAGCGCCTGAGCAATTCTTCAGCTAGCGACGCCCACTCGGCCTCGAGCGTAGGCCGGTAAAAACCACGCCCACCGCGCTCGTACCAGTAATCGGCGTTCGAAGTCGCGCCCTCCTTGCGGTGGAGATAGGCGTGAACCGCCATGCCCTCCGTCGTTTCCGACTCGTCCACCAGGGCGTGGGCGCGTGTCCAATCGCCTTTTGCATCCCACCACAGAGCCGCAAGCGGGGCGGACAAAGTAACCGGTGCCGCGCCCTCTTCGACCGATCGCCGGAATTCCTCGAGGTTCATCTTCCTGATCTGCATAAGTTGACCTGCATAAGAAACCATCTGCCCGGACACTAGGTAGCCACTGCTGATTTTGATAATAAATAGTCATTCACTAATGTCAAGTGGAAAATAAACAGCTATTCAGTTATTCTTGTCCGGCCAAACCTGCAGCGCCAGCATGACACCCCGCCCCCGCGAAACTTCCGACGCAGAGATCCTCGCCGCCGCCGCCCGCGTGATGCAGCGCATCAGCCCGGTTGACCTCACCCTCGCCGACGTCGCCAAGGAGGCCGGAATCGTGCCCGCAACCATCATCCAACGCTTCGGCACCAAGCGCGAATTGCTCCTCGCCAACTGCAAAGCGTGGACCGCCGACGTTGCCGGACAGTTCGCCGCGGCCCGCGCCAAATATGGCTCGCCCCTCAAAACGCTGATTGAGATGTTCGCCGAATCCAGCAGCTTCGCCGCAACACCTGAGTCCATGGCCAACTTTCTCGCGTATCTTCAAATTGATCTCACAGACCCGGAATTCCATGCGGTCTTACTAACGCAATCCACAACCACGCGCGACGAGACCCAAAAACTGCTCGGTGACGCCATCGCCGCCCGCGAATTGAAGCCTTGCGATACCGCCGAACTTGCCCGCCTGGTGCAGCAAGTCAACGGAGGCGCCATGCTCGATTGGGCGATCTACCGTAAAGGCTCGCTCTCCTCACGGATGCGCAGGAGTCTAGAAGCTCTGCTTCTTCCATATCGCGGTTCGCCTCTGCGGCGGATGAAGCATAGACGCTCAGGCGTTTCTGTTCGCGGGCGTACGTAATACGAGTAGCGCCTGATCTATCATCTCTCCTATGGCCACTACGCCAACCCAATCTCTCGTATTGACCTTTGAGGATGCACGCCGTGTCGTCGAAGAGCATGCTTCACATGCGTCTCCGAGGGAAACAGAAACAGTGGCCTTGCTGAGCGCCGCGCGCCGAGTGCTGGCCGAGCCGATAGTGGCTGATCGCGACATTCCTCCGTTCGCCCGATCCACGCGCGATGGCTACGCAGTTCGCGCGGCCGATCTTGCAAACCTTCCCGCAAAGCTAAAAATAATTGGGGAGATCAAAGCGGGCCCCAGCCTAATTCCACGTCCCCTAAGTCCGGGCAAAACCTACTCCATCATGACTGGCGCTCCGGTCCCGACGGGCGCAGACGCCGTAGTGATGGTCGAATACACTTCGCAACAGGGCGACCTCGTCGCAATCACAAAAGGCGTCGCCCCTGAAGAAAACATCGTCCCGCAAGGTGCTGAGGCCAAACGCGGAAGCCTCTTACTCGATCGCGGCACTCGCGTCGATGAGGCGGCCATCGCACTTGCAGCCTCGGTTGGCAAATCGCGGCTGCAGGTGTTCGTTCGCCCGCGCGTGGCGGTTCTCACCACCGGCGATGAGATCGTTGACGTCGACGCCAATTCTGATAAGGATCTGGGTCCTGCGCAGATTCGGAACTCCAACCTGTATTCGCTCGCGGTCCAAATTGAGCAAGCCGGAGGCCAGCCCGTACTACTGGCGATCGCCCCCGATGAAGCGCGCCGCCTCCGCGAACTGATCGAGCAGGGATTGCAATCCGATTTGCTGATCATGACGGGGGGCGTCTCCATGGGCCGCTATGATCTGGTCGAGCAGGTCCTCGCTGATTTGCACTCCGAGTTCTTTTTCACCGGCGCGAAAATTCAGCCCGGTCGCCCGGTAGTGTTCGGTCGCGTCCCGTGTGGCACTCATGCTCCCGGGCGCAAAACGGCTTCCGCCCCTCCGACGCACAAATATTTCTTCGGCCTCCCTGGCAATCCAGTTTCGACCATGGTCACGTTCGAGCTCTTCGCGCGCCCCATGCTCGATGCCTTATCGGGAGCGTCCCCGCGCACGCTAATGTTCCTGCACGCGCGACTAAAATCCAATATCAACGTCAAGCCCGGGCTGACGCGCTTCCTTCCCGCAATCCTCTCCGGCGAATACGAAAACTCGCATGCCGAGTTGGTCCCCTGGCAAGGCTCAGGTGATATCGCTGCCCGCTCCCGCGCAAATTGCTACATCGTCATTGCGCCGGACTGCGAGCACATCCATGCAGGCGAATGGGTCGCGATAATGCTGCGGTAAGGATGCTCCGGTTCAGTATGAGGTTCAGTGCAACGGTAGCGATGGCCTGCTATGTCTTGCGTGCGCCTCCACTGATGTCGGCGCATCCATGTAAGATAGAGCTTTCCAAATGGCAAAGCTCTCTCACTACGATACCGCCGGCCGCGCCCGCATGGTGGATGTCTCCGGCAAAGCTGTCACGCGCCGCGAGGCCGAAGCCAGCGCCTTCGTGAGCATCCAGCCGGATGTGCTGAAGGCCATGTCGAACAATCCCAAGGGCGATCCGTTTGAAGTCGCTCGCATAGCGGGAATCATGGCCGCCAAGCGTACTTCCGATCTCATCCCCATGTGCCACACTCTGCCGCTCTCGCACGTTGATGTCGAAATGCGGCTGTGCGAGAATGGCGTCGCAATCACAACCAAAGTTGCAACCACAGCCAAAACTGGAGTCGAGATGGAGGCCTTGGTGGCTGCCACCATCTCCGCCCTCACCATCTATGACATGGCAAAGTCGCTCGACAAGGGGATTGAGATTCGCGAGATCGTCCTACAACGCAAGACTGGTGGTAAGAGCGGCGACTACCGCCGCGCGAAAAAGTGAAGCGAAAACTAACGCGCAAAAGTAATCCATGGCGAACGACGTCAAACTACTTTTAGTCGATGACAACCCGATGGTACTGAACATGCTGCAGCATGCGCTAGAACCGTTCGCGCGTGTCGTCTCCGCCGGCGATGCGGCCGACGCCTTGTTGAAGGCGGTCGACGACCCTCCGGAGCTGGTGGTCTGCGACTACCGCATGCCCGGAATGGACGGCCGCCAGCTCGTCGAGAAGCTGAAGAGCCGTCCGGCAACAGCAAATTTCTCCGCCATCCTGATGGCGAGCCGCGCCGACATTGACGAGCGCCTTTCGCCGCAGGATGCTGCCGACGACTACCTCGCCAAGCCTTTTTTCCTAAAAGAGGCCACGCGCCGCATCAAGCGCACGGTTGATCGCATCGCGCTCGAGAAAATGGCCAAAACTGCGCCCTCCGATGGCGTGGTTCGAGGCAATTTGTCCCAGATGAACGTCATCGACCTGATGCAATCCCTCGAAATGGGGCGCAAGAGCTGCCAGCTCAAACTCAACAATGCGGGCGACAAGTGCGAAGTCTTCTTCGTCGAGGGCCAGGTGAAGCACGCGACTTACGGATCGCTGACTGGCGACGAAGCTGTCTTCAAAGTTCTGCGCTGGACCGGCGGAAACTTCGAACTCAACTTCGAGGGCAAGACCGATCAGGAGACGACCAAGCTAAACACCCAAGGCCTGCTGATGGAAGGCTTACGGTTGCTCGACGAATCGCAGCGTGAGAGCGGCGCGGAAGCGGTTGAAGAGAATAGCGGCGGTACCAGCGCCTCCGCTTCGAGCACTTCGACGGCGGGCTCTTCGACTTCGAGTACAGGTGCGTCGAGCACTCCGACTTCAAGCGGCACAGGTCATCGGGAAGAGGAAGAAGATGTCCTCCTCGATAGCTGACGGAACGGGAGAGGCGCCCGTAAGCTTCACCGCTGCGGTGGTCACAGTCAGCGATTCCTGCGCTCGTGGCGAACGCGTGGATCTTTCCGGACCGGCTGTCGTCGCAAGGCTGGGAAAATTTGGCTTTCGCGTGGTTGCGACGAAAATTGTGCAGGACGACTCGATGCAGATCCAGAACGCCCTGGTCCACCTTGCTCTTGACGCCCGCTTAATCGTGACTACCGGGGGAACGGGAATCGCGCCGCGCGATGTTACGCCGGAAGCAACGGAAGCGATCTGCGACCGCCTGATCGACGGCGTGGGCGAGCGCATGCGACTCGAAGGCGCGAAGAAAACTTCATTTGCTGCTCTAAGCCGCGGCGTCTGCGGCGTCCGCGAAAAAACCCTGATCCTGAATCTGCCTGGCAGCCCCGGCGGCGCGGTGGAATCCCTGGAAGCAGTCGCAGACGTGATTCCTCACGCGCTGAATTTGTTGGATGGAAAGACAGAACACCCCTAGGTGGCCGCTGTCCACTCGCGATGCTGACGAAAATGCTGGGGGGCCGTGGCTCCTGGATAGACGTTCTATCTTGCTGAGAACAAAGATTTTCTGTATCAAGTTGCAATTGCCTGCAACCCGGTTGCAGAAATTATCAGTCTTGACAGCTCCCCGCTTCGCGCTAGAGTGGGAAGGTGGTTTCCTTCCCCTTGACATTCGATCGCGAGGAGCAGTAATGAAATCAATGGCCAGAATAACGACGGTGGCTTTCGCAGCGGTTTTGTGTTTCGCATCTTGCGCTTTCGCCCAAGGTACAGTCAACGCGAAGATGAACGTCGGGTCACCTGCCCTCTTAACCCTCACTTTGGGTTTTGACAACCATGGGGGACACAATAATTATAACGGTGGCGGCAGTGGATGCGGCAACCAGGGTGGTGGTGGATGGGGCGGAGACTGGGGATGGGGTGGCGGTAGCAACAACGGGGGCAATTGTAAAAGCGTTCCCGAAGGCGGGACGACTCTGACTTATCTGTCGCTTGCCGGCCTCTGTTGCCTTGGAGCGGTAGTTTTCCGCTCTCGGCGCTCGGCGTCTTTATCCGCAACGAGCAGTTAATCACTCGGCCTGTAATCACTCGGCCTGGGGCTGAAGTGGAGAGCCCAAGCACGAGATCGAATTCTGACGGCGTGTCTGAAATCGGACGCGCCGTTTCTCTTTGGGTACCTTTCCTGGCACCAGGGCCGATACGCGTTTCCAGCGCACCCCGGCGCAGCCGTAACGTGATCCTTCTTCAGTTCATTCCAGATTCGGACCTAGTTACTTTCCCGTTTCGGATATGTGCGAGATCAGATTGCAAGAGATTGCAACGGTCAGCTATTTCTCACAGAGCAATGTGACAACTTCTAGATATAAAGTGCAAGTCTTTGCACAATGCGTATCGGTCTGGCAGAGACAGGTACCATTTCCGTAAATAGGGGATCGAATCGCAATGTTGCCAGATCGATTCCTACTAAAGTCGTTTAGACAAACAAGTTAACCTGCGGACAGAGGTGGAGCGTACAAATAGCTCACGCCTTTCCGGCGGAACGGCGTTTTTATTTCATCGAATGGCACAAAAGTACCATGGCGGTAGTGACTAAGTGGCCTTGCAACGACCTGCAATCACATGTAAGGTGATTGTCATCCGGGCATGCTGAAAGTTAAGGTTAGCAATGGTTTCTCCCGCCGCCCGATGGTTTGAAGGAAAGCTGTGTAGGGAAACGGCGAAAGCCGAAAGTTGAAGTGGAAAGTGCAGTTTTGCAAGGCGCTCCGATAATGCTATAATCTCTATAGTAATTGTAGTGATTATCGTTTTGGCATTGCGATTGCACGATGGACAGCAGCACTGGCCCACTTCGATTGACTAACTGATTATCTGGCTAGCAGGAATCACCCCCCGATTCCGCTTGTAAGAGATCACTCGAAGTTGCAGACGTCTTTCCTCGGTGGGTTTCCCCCTAGATCTCACGGTTGAGATCACTACGACAACCGTATTGCGATTCATTTGGGGTCATCCTGAGAAGGTGACTTAGAGGGCGAAGCTATGGGCATCAGCAGCTTATCGTTAGGAGTTCCGCAGCCTGATCTAGTGGTTGGAGCAGCGACCGATAAAGCCGAAGTCGAGAACTGGTATGGTCTCCAGACCCGTCCCCGCCACGAAAAGATCGTGGCCCGCAGGCTCGAGGAACGGGGCGTAACTACGTTCCTGCCTCTCGTCACCGAAGTTCACCGCTGGAGCGATCGCAAGAAAACGGTTGAGGTGCCTCTCTTCGGTTGTTATGTATTTGCGAAGTTTGTACCGAACCGGACAGAGCGCTTACGGGTTCTACGGGTAGACGGAGTCTTCGGGTTGGTAGGCGCCAGAGGCGAAGGCGCAGCCATTCCCGATGAGCAGATCGAAGCGGTTCAAACTCTAATCGAACAGCGTCTGCCGTGGTCTTCACATCCCTTTCTTAAGATCGGTCAGAGAGTAAGACTGCGAAGCGGTGCGCTCGACGGGGTCGAGGGCATACTGGTTTCGCGAAATGGCGATCGCACGCTGGTCATTTCCGTGGATGCGATCCAGCGATCCCTCGCGGTTCGCGTGCAAGGATACGAAGTCGAAGCAGTTTGAATGCGGTTTGAAACCACTTTGAACCGACCCTCCTTCGGGAAGGACTCTACTCACCCTTGACAGAAAATCGAAACGAAACTATCCGCTTGCTGGTCGTGAGCAAAGAACAGACGGTACTTCGTCTGCTTTGGTCCATTGAAGAATCCAACCGGTGGCATGTAGAAACCGCAGCCAGCGGCTGGGACGCAATGGAGCGCGTGCAATCCGGCGTCGTACCTCACCTGCTGCTGCTCGATATTCCCCGAGGGGACGCTAACAGCTTGCACTTCCTGCGATGGCTACGGCGCCTGAAAGAAGATCTGCCGGTGGTGCTGCTTTGCTATCCAGACGACGCCGCCCAAGGAAAAGAGGCGGTCCGCCTCGGCGCCGGGGAGATTTTGGCCAGGCCCTTTGACGCCAAACAACTCGAATTTGTAATCCGCCGTCATCTCGCACCCCAAGGAAGCAGCGAAGCGGAAATTGTCAGCAAGAATATCGAGCCTCTCGGCCAGGACGTATTCTTCGTCAGTGCCAGCCTGATCATGCAGAAATTACGGGCGCAGGCAGCATTGATGGCAAAAACCGATGTACCCGTACTCATTCTGGGAGAGCGAGGTACCGGGAAATACACCGTCGCGAGTTTGATTCACAAACTCTCCGTCCGCTCGGGCTTCAAACTCCTCCGGGTCAATTGCGCGGAGATGCCGGAATCCGTACTCGAGGCTGAGCTTTTTGGAACCGAAGGCTCTGCCGGAGGCCGGCGTAGTCTGGGAAAATTCGCAGGCGCTGAAAAGGGCACGGTCTTCCTTGATGAAATCGCAGCGATGTCCCCGGCGTTACAGTCGAGACTGCTGCAAGTTCTGCAAAATGACGAATTCCGCAACCCCGTGGGGACCGACGCAATGTCCTCCGACCCGAGGATCCTTGCGGCGAGTAGCACCAACCTCGAGCGCGCCCTGGCCGAGAAACGCCTCCGCGAAGACTTGTATTACCGGCTGAGTGCCTTCACCGTGCATGTGCCTCCGTTGCGCCAGCGTAAGGACGAGATCGGGATTCTGCTGCGCTACTTCATGCACAAGCTGGCGAAGTATTACAACCTGCCGCCGCGCGGGTTCTCCTCCGCGGCGCTGGACGCCTGCCACGATTATGCCTGGCCGGGAAACCTCAAGGAACTGGAAGCATTCGTGAAGCGCTACCTGGTTGCCGGCGAACAGGAATTAAACTTCGAAGAATTGGGGCTGGCTGGTCCCGCCCCCATCGGCGGTACGCGTCAGCCAGCAGCTCGATGGGGAGAGGCTTTGGCGGAAGAAGGAGTGTTGAGAGAATCCAAGCCTGAGTCTCTGAAATCGCTGATTCAGGGCATTAAATCGGAAGCTGAGCAAAATGCCATCGGTGCTGCTTTAAAGCGAACTGGCTGGAATCGCAAGGCGGCGGCACGATTACTTAGGGTTAGTTACCGCACTTTGTTGTATAAGATCGAACAATACAATATGCGCGCTCCCGAGCCGTTTCTTTCTCCGCTGCCGGCGGGAGACTTTTCCGTGTACGACGAGGTCAAGAACAACGGGAAGGCGAGTTGAGCCGCATCACCCAGGAAAGTATGCCCAAAATTAATGGTCGGGCACTCGCTATGAAGGATTCGCTATGACCCTAAACAGTCGCTTCTTTTGGGTTCGAAGAGCGGCCCTGATTCTGGGGTGCGCCCTTGTGGCTGCATCGGTCTACGCCCAGGATGCGGGCGACGCGAGCCGCGCCAAAGCAACCCCGGCAGCGCCTGCGGCCAACATTCCCGCAGCCAAGCCACACGATAACAGCTTCGTCATCGGCAACGACGATGTACTGGCCATCAACGTGTGGAAGGAGCCTGATATTTCCCGCTCAATTCCAGTGCGCTCAGATGGAAAAATATCGCTGCCGCTGGTCGGGGAAGTCCAGGCGGCCGGCCTGACTCCTTTGAAGCTCGAAACCGATATCGCGATCAAGCTTAAGAATTACATCGCCGAGCCGGAAGTTACGGTAATGGTGCAGCAGGTAAACAGCCAGAAGTTCAATATTTTAGGACAGGTGGCGCGGCCTGGATCGTACGTTATCGCCAACTCTCCGACCGTGCTCGATGCTATTGCATTGGCGGGTGGCTTCCGCGATTTCGCCAAACAGAAATCCATTTACGTTCTGCGGCAGGGATCGGGCGGTGAGTCCCGCATCAAGTTCAACTACAAAGACGTCAGTCAGGGCAAGAATATGGAACAGAACATCAAGCTGCAGCCCGGCGATACGATCATTGTTCCGTAGTCGTGGTTCCGTAATCGTGAGCATGCAAATCGTGATCATCAATAGCAGCGGCACAATGCGATTCTCGGATCTATTTTGGGTAGGAGTGATCCTGCTGTCGAGTGTTCCCCTATGGTCGCAGCAACAGCCGCAGGATAGCGGCAGCGCGGCAGCGCCAGCAGCGAGCGCTCCCATGCTTTCCGTGCCGCCGAATAACGATGACCCCGGCCGTATGTTGGTTCCGCCTCCCGTGAGCGGACAAAGTTATCCCAATTCCTTCGCCTCCGAGGAGCGTTCCAACTACCTCCGGGGCGGCGTGACCTTTAATACTGCCTACTCCGATAACGTGCTGGGAGCGATAAGCCCAACTCCGGTAAGCGACGTCAGTTATTCGGTATGGCCTACGATTGCGCTCGACGAAACCACATCGCGGCTGCACACGGTGTTAACCTATGCGCCCGGATTCACTTTTTATCAGCACACCAGCGCATATAACGAATCGGATCAGAATCTGTCGCTCGACGTGCGCTACCGCTTGAGCCCTCATGTGACAGTCAGCGTGCGCGATTCCTTGCAGAAATCTTCGGATGTTTTCAATCAGCCGAACGAGGGACTCGACCTGGCCGTTTCCGGCTCCGCGCAAGGCGCCAACCTGACTGTGATTGCGCCGTTGGCCAACCGTCTCAGCAATACCGGCAACGCCGCAATCGCCTATCAGTTCAGCGCGAACGGCATGGTTGGGGTGAGCGGGACGTTTTCGAATCTGCACTACCCAGACCCGGCTCAAGTGCCGGGGCTCTACGATTCGGCTTCGCGAGGCGGATCGGCATTCTACAGCTATCGCGTGTCGCAGCAGCACTACATCGGCCTGACCTATCAATACCAGGAGCTGCTCTCTTATCCAACGGGCGGGACGAATGAGACGCAAACCCACGCCGCATTCGGTTTCTACACGTTCTATCCTGCGCCGAGGTTCTCTTTCTCGTTCTTCGGCGGTCCGCAATACTACACTTCATCTCCAGAGTTCTTGAGCGCGGGGCAGCCGCAAATACCGGCTTCTCAAGCCTGGACGCCCGCGGCGGGCGCCAGTCTGAACTGGCAGGCGCGGCACACCGCCGTGACGGTCAGCTACCTGCACACGGTGAGCAGCGGTGGCGGCCTGATTGGGGCCGTCGAACTCGACAGTGGCAACGCCTCACTAAGGCAGCAGATCACGCGCAACCTAAGCGCCTCTTTTACCGGTGCGTACGCCAACAATGCGGTTATTTCCGCTGGTTCGTTGGGCGGGCATTCCGTTTCCGCAAGCGCCGCGCTCGAGCGCCACGTCGGCGAGCATGTAAGGGTGCAGGGTGGATACACGCGCTTGCATCAGAGCTACAGCGGCATTTTCCCGAATCCGGACACAAATCGGGAGTGGGTCTCGGTCTCCTATCAATTTGCCAGACCGCTCGGACGATAATTACCTATGGTTGAAGAGTTGGAAGACGAGAATTCGAAGGGCTTCGATCTCCAGCGTTACCTGGGGATCGTCCGCCGCCGTCATATGCAGTTCCTCGTGCCGCTGCTGCTGGGCTGGCTCATAGTGTGGGGAGTGAGCTGGGTTCTGCCTTCGCGCTATCGCTCCGGAACATTGATTCTGGTCGAGCAGCCCACCATGCCGAAGGATTACGTCACGCCGAATGTGAACGACGATCTGCAGGACCGGCTACGCAGCATCACACAGCAGATTCTCAGCCGTACCCGTTTGTTACACATCATCGATCAGCTGAACCTGTACGCAGATTCGCATGGCCGCTTGACGGCCGACGACAAGGTAGATCGGATGCGCAGGGACATCGGCGAAATCGAACTGGTGCGCGACGGGGAGGGCCGGGTCAGTTCGTTTTACGTTTCCTACTCGTCGCACGATCCTCGCCTGGCCCAACAGGTCACCAGCGAACTTACCAATCTGTTCATCAGCGAAAATCTGGAAGTGAGGCAGCAACAGTCAGAAGACACCACGAATTTTCTCGAGACCCAACTGGAGGCTGCCCGCAAAACCCTCTCTGCCCAGGAGGAAAGAATTCGGCAATTCAAGGGTGAACACGTAGGCCAGCTCCCGGCGCAGGTGGGCAGCAATCTGCAGATTCTGGCGGGGGTGCAATCCCAGTTGCAGGCGGAAGAAGACGCGTTGAATACTGCGAAACAACAACGCGTGTACCTCGAAACATTGGCCAATCAATACCGTTCGCTCCAGTCCTCGCCGAAAACCGAGAGCGGAGCGCCCGCAGGTCTGCCCGCCATCGACGCGGAGTTGAGCAGGCTGCGAGCCCAACTGGCCGATCTAAGCGCACACTATACGGACCGTCACCCCGACGTTCGCAAAGTGAAGGAGCAGATCGAGAAGACTGAAAGGATGAGATCTCAGATGGCTGCCGACTTGAACGCGAAAGCTTCCGCCGCCCAGACGGATGCCACTACGACGGCCAACGACGCCGAAATGAGAGACCCTAGCTCTCCGATGGTGCAGTTGCAAGGACAGCTTCAGGCCAATCGCGTCGAGATTGCCAATCGTGAGCAAGGGATCAAGGAGCTTTCGGCCAAGGTAACGGACTACCAGGCACGGCTGAATCAAGAACCGGTGCGCGAGCAACAGCTTTCCGATCTAACTCGCGGTTACGATCAATCCAAAGCCAACTATGACGAGCTGTTGAAGAAGAAGAACGAATCGGCGATGGCTACCAGCATGGAATTGCTGCAACAAGGCGAGCGCTTCCGCATCATCGATCCTCCCAGCCTGCCCGTGAAGCCTGACTTTCCCAATCGCTTGAAGTTCTGCATGCTTGGACTGGGCTTCGGATTGGCGCTCGGTACGGTCGTTGCCGGCTCTTTCGAAATGATGGATGACCGAATCTACGACGAGAAACAATTTCAGAAGCTGTTGCCGGTAGCGGTGATCTCGGAGATTCCATCGATCGCCTCAGTGGCCGATCAGCAGATGGAACGGCGGCGGTTGTGGCTAGGATGGGTGGCCGCAGTGGTGGTCTCGGTTACAATCTTGCTGGGTTCGGCGCTGAGTTACTTGCGCGGCTGACGATAGACACATGTACAAAGCCTTTTACAGCCTTAAGCGGAATCCTTTCGAGATCACTCCCGATCCCTCATTTCTATTTCCCACGCGGAGACACAACGAAGCTTTAGCCGCGCTTTACTATGGCGTCCGGCGACACAAGGGGTTCGTCGTTCTGACCGGCGAGGTCGGGACCGGCAAGACTCTGCTGCTGCGCTGCCTTCTGCAACTGTTGAAGGACAGCAACGATATCAAGTATGCGTACGTATTCAATGGACGCCTGTCGCCGCTGGAGTTCCTGCAATACATTACCGGCGATCTCGGCTTGCCGGTCTCGGGCAAGAACAAGAGTGAACTGCTTTTACAGCTGGCGGGCTACGTAGTCTCCCGCGCCGAGAAAAAACTGACTACGGTGCTGGTGGTCGATGAAGCGCATCACTTATCGTCTGACATTCTGGAAGAAATCCGCCTTCTGACCAATCTGGAGACGGCGCACGATAAGTTGCTGCAGATTCTTCTGGTCGGGCAGCCCGAGCTGGACCAGACACTGGACTCCGTTGATTTACGCCAGCTCAAACAGAGAATCGCGCTGCGATCGCACTTGTCGGCATTGGAGCTCACGGAAACCAAGGGTTATATCGAGCGCAGGCTGCAACTGGCGGGAAGCCCCACGCCTTCCCTGCTATTTCCGCCGGAGACAGTCGCCACGATTCATCAGTACTCCCGCGGAATTCCACGGCTGATTAACACCATCTGCGAGAACGCGCTGATCGCGGCGTATGCGAGGCAGGCATCCGCAGTGACTTCCGAGATGATCGATGCCATCGCGAAAGACTTTCGCCTCGGAGTTCAGCCCCGCAAACTGGAAAAAAATCCTACGCCCGACATCGATCTGCAAGACTTCGCCAGAAAATTGCTCTCACTGTGCGCCCTCGCGGCGAGCGAACCCGCCCGTGAGGAAGAGCTGACAACAACCCGCATGCCGGTTCGAGTGATTAAACAATGAGCCATATATTTGACGCGTTGCAAAGATCGGAAGCCGAACAGTCCGGAACAGAAGCGCCTCGGAGCGAATCCACGTTGCCGGTCGCGACCGATTTACTCGAACTCGCCGAGCGCAAACGGCGAACTACGAGCGGGACGGTTACTGACCGCCAGATGACGCGCCGAGAGATTGATCGCCCAGGAAGCGATCGTCCAGGAAGCGATCGTCCACAAAACGATCGCCAGCAGCTCGAACGCCAGGAGCCCCCGAGTGTCGTCGATCAGTTTCCCTCCCTGCCGGTTTCCATCCCGCCCGATAGCCGGCTGGTATCGGTGGGCGAAGAGGAAAGCCTGGGCGCCGAAAAGTTCCGCTTCCTGGCAGTTCGTCTCCGACAGCTGCGGCAAAGCCGGCCGCTGAAAAAAGTCTTGGTTACCAGCACCATTCCTCAGGAGGGCAAGAGCACCGTCGCTGCCAACCTGGCTTGTACTCTGGCCAGAAGGAAACAGCATAAAACGCTGCTGCTGGAAGGTGATCTGCGCCGCCCCGGAGTGGCGGGGAAATTTGGGTTAGGCACCGTCCCCGGATTATGCGAATGGCTCCGCGGCGAGACCGAAACGAGAAACATCTACCGGCTGGAAGCTCTGGGCCTTTGGATCCTGCCGGCGGGCAGTGCGCCGGAAAACCCCCTGGAGTTAATGCAGTCTGGAAAGTTGTCGTCGCTGATGGAAGAATTGGCTTCGTGGTTTGACTGGATCGTTATCGATTCGCCGCCGGTTCTCCCGCTCGCCGACACCAGTCTCTGGGCCCGCCAGGCCGATGGGATCTTATTGGTGACGAGAAAAGGTATCACCGAAAAACATCAACTGCAGCGGGGGCTCGAAGCACTCGAGCACTCGAAGCTGTTAGGAGCCCTCGTCAATGGCTCTACCGACACAGTACACAGCGATTATTATCTGCGATACGGTTCCGCCACTTCGTCGACTGGCAGTCCGGCTCGAACAGGTAAGCGATCGTAAACAAGGCGTCTTAGACGTCTAGTTCTGCATCCCCCCTCACCACAAATCCTCAACTGAGAGTTCACTTGTACCCGCTTCAAAGGCGGGACGGGCGGAGGGAATCATGAATACGCGTCGCTCCAACCACAAACTGAAAGCAATCGCCACAGCGTCCGTTGCGGACCGCACCGCGCTGCGGGAAGAGGACTTCCTGCGCGTGATCTGGCATGAGCGCAAAAGAGCCGAGCGCTGCCAAAAACCCTGCCTCCTGATGCTGGTCGAGATGGAATCCCAATTTCCCCTGGAGCGGAACGGTAAGGCGCTGGCCACAATTTTGTCCGCACTCTCGGGGGCCACGCGCGAGACCGATGTGACGGGCTGGTACAAGGACGATCGCGTAGTGGGAGTCTTGTTCACGGAAATCAACTTCGAGGATGGAGCTTCGATCGTGACCACCGTGATGACCCGCGTCAGCGAAACCCTTCGCAACGGTCTGAGTTCCCGGCAATTTAATCAAGCGAGTGTTTCATTTCATCTTTTCCCGGAAGAGCGCGACGAACAAATTCCCGCGGCCGCGAGCAATCGAGCTTTATATCCCGATGTGGCGGCACGCCCCGATTTTGCAGGGCGCGATGATTCAAGGAGGCTGGTCCAGCGGTGAAACCGTCTGTTCTGATCGCCACGACGTCTCGCTGGTTCCCGACCGCCCGACTGGCTGCGGCTCTAGCCTCGGCAGGTTGTAGCGTGGACGCGGTCTGTCCCACTGGCCATCCCATGACCAACCTCCGCGGGATGCGCAAGACCTATGCCTTCCGTGGCTTAACGGCTTTGACATCGTTTGCCGAGGCCATTTGTACGGCCCAGCCCGATTTGATTGTTCCCGGAGACGATTTGGCGACCTGTCATTTGCACAGTCTTTATCAGCGCGAGCTTCGGCAGGGCCAGGCAGGGCATTCGATTTGCGCGCTCATCGAGCGCTCTCTGGGTTCGTCCGAGAGTTTCCCGGTGGTCTATGCGAGAACCGCCTTCATCGACCTTGCCCGCAAAGCGGGCGTTCGGGCTCCGAAAACGGAAGAGATCGCGAATGGAAACGCACTCAAGCGCTGGGTCACAAGCGTAGGCCTTCCGACAGTTCTGAAGGCCAATGGCACCTCCGGCGGCGATGGTGTCAGAGTGGTCCATGGCCTCGAAGAAGCGGAGCAGGCTTTTCGGATGCTGCAGGCGCCTCCACGACTGCTGCGCGCGATAAAGCGAGCGGTCGTCGACCGGGATAAGACGCTGCTTTGGCCTTTGCTGCTTCGCCATAGGCCAGCGGTGAACGCTCAGGAATTTGTGCCCGGGTGCGAAGCTACCAGCGCAGTTGCGTGCTGGAGCGGGAGTGTCCTCGCCAGTCTTCACTTTGAGGTCATCCACAAGCGGGGCGCCGCGGGACCTTCGAGCGTGGTGCGACTGATCGAGCATGCCGAAATGTCCGCCGCTGTCGAAACCATGGTGCGCCGGCTGAAGCTTTCCGGATTGCACGGCTTCGACTTCATGCTGGAAGCGGATACCGGAGCCGCGTACCTGATCGAAATCAATCCTCGCGCAACCCAGGTTGGGCATCTGAGGCTGGGTGCCGGACGCGATCTTCCCGCGGCTTTGTACTCCGCCTTGTCTGGAGCCGAACTCCGGACGGCTCCCCCGATTACAGAAAACGAGACCATCGCTCTGTTTCCGCAAGAGTGGATGAGAGATCCAGAGAGTCCATTCCTACAGTCGGCTTACCACGATGTTCCCTGGGACGATCCCGAGCTGCTTCGTGGCTTTGCCGGCAAAGGTACACAGCAAGGTGCATTGGCCTTCCAAACCAAGCCGGTACAAAAGCTTGCTCCGGTCCGTCTGCCACGCCTATGACAATTCCACCCAAGGGTTCCGCCGCGAGCGCCGGATTGCCTCACCGGAACTCCGAGACTTTTTCCGAACGCTTTCTTCAGCATCGCCATGCTTCAAGCCGCATTCGCATGATGGGAAAGAAGCTGCGAGTGATGAAATTTGGCGGCACGTCAGTGGGCGATGCCTCTTGCATCAGAAGAGTCACCGAAATCATTCGAGCAGCGTCACGGGAGAGCGAAGTTGTCGTGGTAGTCTCCGCGATGAGTGGAGTGACCAACAAACTGGTCGCTGCCGCCAGCTACGCGGAGGCTGCGGATGAGAAAGCGGCGTCCTCAATTTTCGCTGAATTACGCCGGCAGCACAGCGCCGCCGCGAGCGAATTGATCCGTTCGGCAACCGAGCGGAGCCGCATCGAAGGCGAAATGGAAGCTTTGTTTCAAGCCGGTGATCGCCTGTGCCAGGGAACCATGCTGCTCGGCGAGTTGTCGCCCCGCACGCGGGATGCGATCTCGAGTCTCGGAGAGCGCCTTTCTGTTCTTCTGGTAGCAGCCGCTCTCAACCAACTCGACGTGCCGAGCGAAGCGATTGAGGCGACGGAGCTCATTGTGACGGATGCATGCCACGGTGCCGCCGATCCCTGCATGGAGGCGACGCAGCAACGTTGCGAGGCGCGACTCAGGCCTGTTCTGCAGCGAGGGGTGATTCCGGTGGTCACCGGATTTATCGGCGCCACAGCCGACGGCGTGCTTACCACACTCGGCCGCGGAGGCTCAGACTACTCCGCAACGATTGTGGGCGCGGTGCTCAAGTCCGACGAAGTGATTATCTGGACGGATGTGGACGGCTTGCAGACCGCTGATCCGCGCTTGGTGCCGGACGCCTGCACGATCCCGGAGGTCTCCTATCGGGAAGCCGCTGAACTGGCTCACTTCGGCGCCAAAGTCCTGCATCCAAAGACTCTTCGAGCTCTGGCGCAGTGCGGAATTCCGCTCTGGATCCGCAACACCTTCGCTCCGGAGCGGCTGGGAACAAAGATTACGCCGGCAGGCCCGGCAACTCCGTCCCGCACCGGATCGGTAACCGCGCTCAGCGCGATGTCCGACGTCGCGTTAATCGCCATCGGTGGACCGGACCTTGCGGGAGTGCCGGATGTTCTCGGCCGCACCTTCCGGGCAACAGCTTCGGTCCGGGCCGAGGTGCTGCTGCTCTCGCAGGCATCGTCGCAGAATGAGCTGTGCCTGGTCATTTCCTCCGCCGTGGCTCAGCGAACGATTGAGGCTTTGCGCTTTGAATTTGCCGATGACCTGGCGCGCGACCTCACGCATCAAATCACCCTTGATTCGACGGTCGCCATCGTTACCTTAGTCGGCCAAGGCATCCGGTCGATTCCCGGAATCGTAAGCTGTGCCTTCGGAGCCCTGGCCCGCGAAAATGTAAACATCGTTGCCATCGCGCAGGGTGCATCGGAGTGCACGATCTCGTTCGTGGTGGCGAAAAAGGATGTCAGCTCCGCAATTTCGAGCATCCATCGCGAAATTGGACTAGCGGACGGTGCGACAGGGTGGTTCGGTCCATTCTTCGGTCCCGCCTTCGCTTCGGGCGAGCGCACCTCTCCCCACGCCTTTGCCGTCCCAACGAGCCCCGTCCTAACGGACGAAGTTCCTTCCCAGAAATAAGCAACGAACAGAACCAGTGGCAGCTTGAGTGCGTAGGTTTATGGGATGGCGCTTTGTACTCGTGTTTAGTCTTTGAATTTTCCAATGTTCAAGTCAATTGTTCAACTCAATCAGAGACTCCCCCGCTTCTGCTGCAAGCGAAATCGAGCAGCGACAGGGAGATAATTTGTGAAGGTAAGTCAAATTAATAGGACCGAGATTCCGCCGCGCGGTCTGCCGTTAGCGGATCAAAGGTATACCGTTCTGGCAGAAGAGCCCTTTCATCGCATGATCGCGCTCGAGAGAAAACGGACAGAACGCTCAGGACAACCGTTCGTGCTGATGCTGCTCGACGGAGGAGACTGCCTGCCCTCCGATCGAAACGGCAAAGTGCTGAGCAAGATACTGTCAGCCCTGTCGCTGTCCACACGGGACACCGATGTGACGGGTTGGTACAAGAATCACTCGATTGTGGGCGTCCTGTTTACCGATATCGGCGCCGACGAGCACGAGTCGATTCTGGGCACCATGATGGGCCGGGTAAGCGAAACCCTGCGAAATAACTTGAACGATCAGAAATATCAGCAGATCAGTATTTCCATGCACGTCTTCCCGGAGGAATGGGATCACGATTTCACTCACGGCAACCCCGCCCTGTATCCCGATTTTGCGAATCGCCATGATGGCCAGAGGCTCGCTCACATTGTCAAGCGGTTGATGGACATTGTCGGCAGTGCGGCAGCTCTGACGCTGTTGTCGCCGATTTTCCTGGTCGTTGCTTTGCTGGTGAAGTTCAGTTCGAAGGGGCCCGTTCTTTTCAAGCAGGAGCGCCTGGGCCAATTCGGCAAGACTTTCACCTTCCTCAAATTCCGCTCGATGTACGCCAACAATGACCGCAAGATCCATCAGGAGTTTATGAGGCGCGTCATCAAAGGGGATCACGACGGAGAGGCCGAGGCTGGAAGCAAAAAGGTTTATAAGATGACGAACGACCCGCGGATCACCAAGATCGGGTCGATTTTGCGGCGGACAAGTCTGGACGAACTGCCGCAGTTTATCAACGTCCTGAAGGGCGATATGTCTCTGGTCGGTCCCAGACCGCCGATCGCTTACGAATGCAAGGAATATGACATCTGGCATCGCCGCCGCGTGCTTGAGATCAAGCCGGGGATCACCGGCCTGTGGCAGATCAAAGGACGCAGCCGGGTGCGCTTCGACGATATGGTCCGTCTGGATTTGCAATATGTGCGGAACTGGTCGCTGTGGCTGGACCTTCAAATCCTGGCGCAAACACCAAGGGCTCTGTTCAGCGATGATGCTTTTTGATCAGATTGAAGGACTCTAATGGCAACCTCCCCGGCTCGTCCGCTTGAAAATACGGCACATCGAATCGCTGTAGTCGATTGCCCGGAGCAGGCTAGATCACTCCCTGAGGTTAAGGAAACCGCGACGGCGCTATCTAGCGTTGACTCGAAGACCGAACTCAAGATCGAACCGAAGATCGGACCGAAGATCGAGCTGAAGACCGAAGCGAAGACGGCTCACGGTATCGATCCGCTTATCGATCGCCGCTGGGAGGAGTTGGTGCAAAGACATCCCCGAGCTTCCGTCTTTCACTCTTCGGCGTGGCTCAAAGCGCTGTCGCGTACTTACCAGTACCAGCCGATTGCCTACACCACGTCGCCTGCCGACCAGAAGCTGGAGAATGCCATCGTGCTTTGCCGCATCCAAAGCTGGTTGACGGGAAGGCGCCTGGTTTCGCTGCCATTCTCAGATCACTGCGAACCCTTAGTCGACGCCAGAGAAGATCTCGATGCCATTATGGCCGCGCTGGAGCAGGATTCCCGCGAGTGGGATTTGCGCTATATCGAATTGCGTCCTTTGCAGCAGCTCGAGATCGGGACTTCACTCCATCACTCGACCGTTCCTTATACATTCCATCAGTTGGACCTTGCACCCGGACTTCCAACGCTATTCGCCAACTGTCACAAGAATTCGACGCAGCGAAAGATTCTGCGGGCGGAGCGCGAAGGCTTGCGCTATCGCGAAGGGTCCACCGAAGAATTCGTGGAACATTTCTACGGACTTCACACTATTACGAGAAAACGCCACCGCCGGCCGCCGCAGCCTCGAAAATGGTTTGTCAACCTGATCGACTGCTTTGGCGACGCGCTGAAGATTCGGGTGGCCTTTAAGGGCAATCGCCCGCTGGCCGCGGTGATCACAATTCGCCACAAAGGGACGATGGTTTACAAATACGGCGGCAGCGACCCTTTGTTCAATCATCTTGGAAGCATGCACCTCCTGCTCTGGGCGGCGATCGAGGAGGCCAAAGCCGCGGACTTGCAAAGCTTCGACTTTGGGCGAACCGACGCCGATCAAAAAGGGCTTATCACCTTCAAGAAGCGCTGGGGTACCACGCAATCGGATCTGGTCTATTCGAGGTACGCACACTCGCAGGATGTCGCGCACATGTTCGAGGCGTCGGGGAGTTGGAAATCCAAAGTGGCGAGGCACCTGCTGTCCCGGATGCAGCCTGGCATTCTTTCGGTGGTCGGCCGGGCTCTCTACCGGCACGTTGGGTAATCGATAAGTGGACAATAGATGGTAGAAACTAGAAATACATAAAGAGAAATACATAAAGAAAGATTGCAGAGATAGAAATGACTTCCTCTTCTAGTACCGATTCACAACTTTGCTCCCGGCCGAAAACCGGATTGGGAGTCTCCGTCGTCATTGTCGTGTGGAATGCGAAGAAGTACGTCCTCGAGTGCCTCGGGTCGTTGCGCGAACATTCCGCCCAGTCGTGTTCGGAAATCATCGTGGTCGATAACGCCTCGACGGACGGCACTCCGGAATTGATTGAAGAGCTGTATCCGGAGTTCACGTTGATTCGCAACCAGGAAAATCTTGGCTTCGCCAAGGCGAACAACATTGGCATCGCCGCAAGCTCTGGAGCGTACGTCTGCCTGGTGAACTCGGACGTAAAATTTACCAGCGATTGTATTTCTGCCCTGAGGCAATTCCTGGACCAGAACCCCACCGTCGGAATGGTTGGTCCAAAGATGTTTACGGCCGCCGGCGAGGTTGCGCGTTCCACCATGCGTTTTCCCACTATATGGAACTATTTCAGCCGCGCCTTGGGACTCGATGTTGCCTTCAAAGGATCCCGCTGGTTCGGCGGCTTGTTAATGTCCGACTTCGATCATCAAACGACCACGCCGGTGGAGGTCCTCAACGGCTGGTTTGTCGTGGTTCGCCGCAGCTCGATCGACCGTGTGGGCTTCCTCGATCCGCAATTCTTCATGTACGGAGAAGACGTGGATTGGTGTTACCGCTTCCACCAGGCCGGCGAGGGCGTCGTTTTCTTCGCGGAAGCGGGGGCGATCCACTACGGCGGAGGCAGTTCGTCGCACGCGCCGCTGCGCTTCTATCTGGAGCTGTATCGGGCTACCTGGCAGTATTGGCGGAAACATCATGGTGCGCTGGCGCAGTTGGGCTTTTTGCTGGCCTTTGCAGTTCATCACTGCATCCGGCTGCTGGGCTCGGCGTTCATCTATCTATTCCTACCCTCTCAGAGGACCAGCACCGTTGCCAAGTTCAAACGAAGTCTGGCGTGCCTGCAATGGGTAGGGGCGGCCAAGTTCAAACACTTGGAGACCAGTCACAAGGCCGCTTGAGCGGCGAGACTGGCCAAGACCGCTTCTAACTCCGTTCGCACATGTACGAGACCGAAACAAATTCTGCAGTTGAAAGTCCGGCGCACCTTCCCCGAGAAGTGGTCCGGTCGTTCGAACATCTCCGGGGACGGATACAATCTCGAACCGTTCTACCCTGGAGCGAGCACTGCACGGAATGTGTCTGGCCAACCTGCTATTCGACCTGCGATCTTTACAGCGCACGTCCTGATGGGGGCTGCCGGCGGTTTACCGACGGAATGGTGAGGGTCGAACTCCCCGCTTCCGTCAACTCTTATATTCTGAAAATCCGCTTCAAGCGCTGGGGAAAACTATGGACACCCGGCAATGTGCGCTTGCATTCTGCGGAGAAGGCGGAAAAGATCGAGAAAAGGGACTACCGGATCGGCAAAACGCTGCAAAGCATCCCGGTGCCTTCTCTGGTAAAGATCAAGACCGCGACGAAGGTTTATGGCTTCAAAAAAAGAGCGGCAGCTTCGGCATCCCATGGCGAAGAAATGCCGTCCTGTTTCCTCCTGGAGTGCTATAACCCGGGAGAGCACAACATTCAACTATCCCTGACCATGCGCCCGAGCGATGCAGATGCGATGATTCCCTTTCAGAAACTGCTGGACCTGGCTCCGGGATTTCATCGAATCCGGATTCCGATCGAAGAAATTACCGCGCTGCTCGATCTCCGCCAACCGTTTGGAATCGACCTTACTCCCAACGACGAGACCAACGAAACCACTCTTTATTTTGGCTTGATGGAGTTCGCGACGGAGCTGCCGGAGAGCAAGAAAACAGACGGACGCGGGAAAAAAGTCAAATGCGTCGTCTGGGACCTGGATAACACGCTGTGGGATGGCGTGCTGGTAGAGGACGGTCCGGAGCGGTTGCGCTTGAGAAGCGGCGTGGCTGCGATTATTCAGGAGCTCGATCAGCGCGGAATTTTGCACTCGATTGCCAGCAAAAACGATCCCGACGCCGCGCTTCAGGTGATCAAGAACTTCCATCTTGACCAGTACTTCCTGTGCCCGCAGATTTCCTGGCGGCCCAAGAGCCAGGGGATTCAAGCCATCGCGCAACAGATGAATATCGGCATCGATAGCATCCTGTTTATTGATGACTCTGAATTTGAGTTGAGGGAAGTTGCGGCTGCGTGTCCGGAGTTGCAGGTCTTGAACGCGGAACACTACAGCTCCCTGCCGGAGCGAAGCGATTGCATCGTTCCTATTACGGCTGAGAGCCGGGAACGGCGCAAACTCTATCGAGTGGAGGAGAACCGGCAGGCGGTAGCGCAGAACTTCAGCCACGACTATATGGCCTTCCTTCGTCATTGCGAGATCAATCTTACTGTCCGTCCTATGACCGAGGAGAACCTCGAGCGGGTCCACGAACTGACGCAGCGCACCAACCAGATGAATTTTTCCGGCAACCGCTATAGCCGCGATGTGTTGCGAGGGTTGCTGTCGAAGCCCTACCTGGAGACGTTCGTGCTGAGTTGCGAAGACCGCTTCGGCAGCTACGGAGTGGTCGGGTTTTCCATCGTCGACCGCCGAGAACCCCGCATGATCGATCTGATGTTCAGTTGCCGCATTCAATCGAAGCGCGTCGAACACGCATTTCTGGCCCGTGTCATCCGCAAGTATGTCGACGAAACCGGTAACGACTTCTACGCCACATACCGCAAGACGCCGCGGAATGCTCCTTCGGGAAAGGTCTTTGCCGATCTAGGAATGGAAGAAGTGGAAAACCGTGACGGACTTCTATCGTTGCGGTTTCCGCTGGATCGAGCGATTCCGGAAGACGGTGTCATTCGCGTCACGATTCAAGACGCGCTCGAAGGGATGCCAGCGTGAGTCTCCGATCTGGCCTGGGTGCGATGCGAAGGCAGATGTTGTGTTCGCTGAATCGCCGCGAAGTGCCCCTCGAGAATCGAGAGCCGATTGTATCGTTCAGCTTCGACGACTTCCCGCGAAGCGCGTATTCGGTGGGCGGCTCCATTTTGGAGCACTTTGGAGCTCGAGGAACCTTCTACACCGCCTACGGATTAATGAACACCTGCAATGAGCTTGGGGACCACTTTCGGATGGACGATCTTGATTCTTTGCTCGATCGAGGACATGAACTGGCCAGCCACACCTACAGCCATCTTTCAGCGCGCTCCGTTTCCTGCGAAGCATTTTGCCAGGATGTAGAGAAGGGCAGGCAGGCAATCGAAAAAGTGACTGGCGCCGAGTCCTTGAATTTTGCGTACCCCTTCGGCCACGTCACGCTCCGCGCCAAACAAGCCTTGGGCAAAGCAGCCCTAGGCAAACAAGCGCTGGGATTGAGCCTCGCCAGCGCCAGAGGCATATTCCCGGGCTTCAATGGCCCGAAAGCCGATCTCAACCTGCTGCGGGCGAACAGCCTGTACGGCGACCTTGACGGCGCCGGACGAGTGGAAGAATTGATTGCCGAAAACTGCAGGCGGAAGAGCTGGCTGATTTTCTACACTCACGATGTGCGTCCCAATCCTTCGCCCTATGGGTGCACGCCGGCATTGCTGGAAGCGGCCGCATCCTGCGCCGCCCGGAGCGGCTGCCGGATTCTGACGGTACGGGAAGCGATGCGGGACGCCGGGATCCAATGCGGCAGCCCTGATCCCCAAACCCGGCAGTGCGTGTCCCAGTGACTTCGGTCAATGTCCTTCTGTGTCTTTGCTCAGTTTTTGAGGCGGTATACCCTTATTTATCGGACTTGCCCACCAGCAAGCCACGGAATTCAATAGGGGTCCCCCAACTATGAATCGCCTATTTCGCTCTACCCTCGTGATCTCAACCTTAAGCTTTTTGATTCCCGTAATCGCCTCGGCGAGCAGTTACTATATTGCCGCCAATGGAAATGATTCGAACAGCGGTTCGAAAGCCAGCCCCTGGCAACATGCGCCCGGAATGCCGAATTGCAAAGCGAACTGTGCCGGCGTAACGCCGCAGGCGGGCGACAGCATTATCTTCCGTGGCGGAGATACATGGCACTTCGGGAACGCCAGTCTGACTCCGTATGTGGGCGGCAAGTCGTGGAATTTTTCCTGGAGCGGCGCCAGCGGAAGTCCGATCTATGTCGGCGTGGATCAGTCGTGGTACTCCGGCGGGTCCTGGGCGCGTCCGGTCTTTACCGGCGATGACCCCGTTACTACCAGCGCCGTGTCCTCCTGCACTTACGACTTCAACAACGTGAACGTGGTGCTGCTCGGCACCGATAGCCACATCCGCTTGGATAACTTCGAGATGATGGGATTCTGTTATTCGGGTACATCCGGTGTCAATGGTGGATTTGTTAACTTTGGTGGAACGGACGCCGTCGTGGAGAATATGTATTTCCACGGAATGACGATAGAGTCGAGCGGGACCGACGACGAGCAGGTTGCTATCCACGGCAGCGGAAATGGCTTCAAGGCTGACCTGACCAATCAATGTCTGTACAACGTCTTTGACAACTCAGACGGCAGCTACGGCAATTACGGTAATTACCCCAACGGACGGGCCACGCTTGAAGCGATTCAGAATGCCTGCGCCGTGGTTGCATTCAGCGTTTTCAACCGGGTAAGCAATGGACTGGTTTCGAGCACTTCGATCGTGCACGACAATTTATTCCACGATATGTACGATCCCTCGCTTTGGGGCGGCAGAAACCACGGCAATATCTGGAACGTCAACAATGACGGATTGCAACCGTTGGGCGCTCAAAAATTCTACAACAACGTGATGTACAACATTAACGAAGGAGTAGGCGTCTGGTTCCAGCAAAACCCTGTAGGCTACTATTTCAACAATGTCTCGTGGAATATCTCAAACTCTGCTAACTGTCTCCGGGTCGGCGGCTCGAACGTGAGCACACTCCTACCAGTGACGACGATGTACATCTACAACAACACCTGGGATGCTCCATGCACGGTACGCGGGACAGCGCCGTCTCCCGGAGGAGACCCCGCCCAGAATGGACCGGTTTATTTCCAGAACAACCATATGATCGGCTTTGGTATTAGTAGTTTCGCCGACGGCAAGGGGTCTCTGTACAGCTGCGATGCCGGGGCAACCTGCAACTGGATTGATAACGGGAATGAACTATTCCAAACCGAAGCCGCTGCCAACGCTCAGGGCTACACGGCGAGCAACAGTTACGCTCCAGGTTCCGGCGGATCAACGATTGGAGCCGGTGCCAATCTCTCGAATATGTGTGGTACTTTCTCCGCTGACTCCGAATTTTGCCAAGGCACGAGTGATGGCGTGAGCGAACAGGGTAGTGCGGGAGGGGAGATTGCTTACGATCCCGCAATTCCGATGGTTCCTCGCCAGTCGTCGTGGGATATTGGAGCTTACAAATTTAGCGGCGCACAGAGTCCGAATCCGCCGACAGGTCTAACGGCCTCGGTTCAGTAGACTGCGAGCTCGTTGTAAGGTTAGTCGGCGAATGCCTGTTCAACTTTGAATCATCCGGTCCCTTCTGGACGGGTAAGCGGCTGCGGACTCCCCTCAAGAGTTTCCCAGCCGCAATGATTAAATGATTTAAGGATAGACGCTGCAGTTACTTGCGCCGTGGAGCTGGGCGCTCTTCCCTCAGGACAACAGAAGAGAGATGCATCTTGCGGTGCTTTCCAACGAGCGTTTGAACCCATGGGTGAATTGGACGACGCTCGGGCCGCCGCTACTCAGACCGCTGGCCGCACATGAAAATGCCCGCTTGGTTGCGCCACCCAATCTGGGGTTGGATAATTTTCGTCAATGGAAAAACGTGTGGCGGGACGTAAGATCGTCCGATACGCTTTTCTGGATGCAGAGCTCCTCCAGGCCCGAAAAAGCAGTTCACTTGGCCTCCCTTGCCCGCCCGGGCGCGCGACGATCCGCTTTCGTCGTGGATGCGTGGAAGTACAGCGCGACAAAGATAGGAGTGCTGGCACTGCTCCAACATCTTAATCCCTGCTTCGTGGCGTTCCGAGAAGGTTGCGAGGAGTTGAAAAGGCGTTTCCCGTCGGGAAATTTTGAATGGCTGCCCTTTGGGGTTGATACCGAGGTATTCGATTCCGGACCGGGGGAACGGACCATTTTTGCCTACTGGATGGGCCGACGTTACGAACCCCTGCACCAGGCCATGCTGCGTTATTGCTCTGATCGCGGACTCGATTACCGTTACACGCAACGGGGCGGCGAGTTTCCTGACCCTCGGGAGCTAGGCAAGGTAGTCGGGAGTTGTCAGTACTTCATGGTCACTCCTCCGAATTTGTCGCATCCAGGTCGCACAGGAGGATTCAGCCCCTTTGTGATGCGATATCTGGAGGGTTTGGCAGCAGGCGCTCGGCTCTTGGGAGTGTTGCCGGGGAGCGGCGAATACACGGAACTCTTGCCCCTTGATGCGATTTTGCAGGTTGCGCCCGATGGATCAGATCTCGCGGCAAAATTGGATGCTGATCGACGAAATCCTAACGCAGCTGCAGCAGTGGAGAAAGCGCGGACTTTGGTCAGATCACGTCATTCATGGGCGAGGCGGGCGGAGCAAGTCTTTCAGCGCTTAAGCTCAGGAACGGCCACTGGCTTCCACACTTAGTAAGAAAGGTACCTTCGGGCACTGCCCTAACGATCAATGAAACCTGAACAAGGACCGCAGAACTTCAAGTTCGGAGGCGGCGTATCCGAGACCTTCCTCAATCCGGGGGTTCTGGTCTTGATTCTGATCGCCGGGGTCTTGATCTGCGTGTGGCCGCGCAAGAAGGCAACGGTGGTATTCCTGGTCGCTTCCTTGCTCATCCCGGCGGATCAGATTCTGCTGCTTGGGCCTGCGCATTTCCCGATGCTGCGAATTCTGGTGCTGTTCGGAATCTTTCGGGTGATTCGAGAGAAGGCTGCTTCGAAGCTGCGGGTGTTCAGCGGCGGACTCAACAAAATTGATGTGAGTCTTATTCTGCTGACTGTATTTACTGCGTTGAACGGAATCCTGCTTTTTCAGGCAACCGGCGCGGTGATCAATCAGTTGGGGAACCTCTACACTGTCTTCGGCGCATACTTCCTAATCCGGTCCCTAATTCGGGATGAAGACGATGTTGTGGGCGCGATCCAGACGCTGGCGTGGATTTCGGCTGTGATCGCGGTGATCATGAGCTACGAATTCTTAACGGGACACAATCCTTATGCCATCCTGGGAGGGGCGCGGGCGGGCGATTACGCCTCCCTTGCCGCTCGCAACGATCGTTTTCGTGCTCAAGGCCCATTCGCGCACTCGATTTTGGCTGGAACTTTTGGCGCGGTCTCTCTGCCTCTCTTCGTTGCCTTGTGGTGGAAGGGGAAAAAGTATCGCACCGTCACGCTGGTCGGAATCGTCTCCACCCTGGTGATGACCGTCGCATGTGACTCCAGCACTCCGGTGATTGCATATGCCGCGGGAGTAATGGCGCTCTGCCTCTGGCCCCTGCGAAAATTCATGCGCGCGATACGCTGGGGAATCGTCGTTACCCTGGTGTCTCTCCACTTGGTGATGAAGGCGCCAGTGTGGCACCTGATCGCGCGGATCGATATCGCGGGCGGATCCTCTTCGTGGCACCGCTACATGCTGATCGATCAATGCATTCGCCACTTTTCGGACTGGTGGCTTATCGGCGTAAAAGATACCAGCATCTGGGGCTGGGATATGTGGGACACGGCTAACGAGTACGTTGGCACCTGCGATAATTCCGGACTTCTACCTTTTCTGTTGTTTGTGGCGATCATGGTATTCGCTTTCAAGTATCTGGGACGAGCCAGACGCGCCGTGGCGAAGGACAGAAAGAAAGCTCTTTTTGTTTGGGCGATCGGGTCGGCACTCTTTGCCAACGTAGTGGCATTCTTTGGAATCTCCTATTTCGACCAAACCATCGTCGCCTGGTATACGCTGCTGGCAATGATCTCCGCGATTGCCACGGTTTCTTCGAAAACAGAGCAGAATCGTTCTGAAGTTTTTTCAGAGGAGGCCGCATTCATCTCAGAATCAGAGCAGTGGGCGACCCCCGCCGGGGAGCGGGACGAGTGGGACGTTACGGTAAAGGCCTGGCATCAGTCACCGGGCGCAGCTTCTGTCTGATTGTTTTTCAACTCTGATTGTTTTTCAACTCGCAATTTATTTTATGAACAGGGATATGTCCAAGAGAAAACTAACATTCATCGTCGCGGTTAATAGCAGGGACGTTTTGCAGAACAATCTTCTCGCATCCCCTTGCTTTCGCAAACCTCACGGTCACCAGATCATTATTCAAGAGGGCTTCAATTCTGCCGCGAAAGCCTACAACGACGCGATCGACCGGGCCCAGAACGAATTAATGGTCTTCGTTCACCAGGACATAATCCTTCCGGAGCAATGGCTGAACCAGGTTGAAAACGCGCTCCAGCATCTGGAGGAGCAGGATCCCTCCTGGGGAGTTCTCGGGTGCTACGGAAAGACTCAGACTAACGGAGGCCGTGGCTGGGTTTATCAGTCTGGCCCTGGAATGATTGGAGCACCATTCGAAAATCCCGTCCCGGTTCAGACTCTCGATGAAATCGTTTTGATCCTGCGAAGATCGTCGCAATTGCGCTTTGACGAAGGTTTGCCCCACTTCCATTTGTATGGCACGGACATTTGCCTGAGGGCAAAACAGTCCGGCAGAACCAGCTACGCCATCCCTGCCTTTTGTATTCATAACTCCAGCCAGGGTTTTGTTCTGCCCAAGGAATTTTATGAGTGTTACTGGCACGTACGGCGGGCCTGGAGCTCGCAGTTGCCGATCCAGGCCAGTTGTATCCGAATCACGAGGCTGAATCTGGCGATGTACAAGAGAAGGCTTTCGGAGATTTATTTTCGGTACCGCCGCCCGCATGCTATCAAGGGGCGCCGGGTTCAAGACATCCGGCAGCTCGTCAAAGAAGCAGACATAACAATCGAGCAAAAGGTAGAAGACGAGGCAACTTCGCATTGCACGGTTTGAGTTTGAGCCTGAATAACGTCTCGAAATAAATAATCCTCGAAGTAAGAATCATCCCGAAGTAAACATTTTCGAAGTAAACATTATCCCGAAGTAAACAATGGAAATCATCGAGAAAATTGACGTCATGGAAGCGGTTACAATGCCGCCGTCGGATCCCTCGTTCGTCCGTATCTCGAAGCAGGTGAAGCGGTCTTTTCGCCAGGTTCGAGAGAGCGGAAGCCTGAAAGCCAAGGTCTTTCGTGGCGGAATTTGGATGGGCGCGGGAAGCTTTTCCGAACAACTGACGCGCTTTGGCCGGAACATGATTCTAACGCGGTTGCTTGCGCCGGAAGCGTTTGGAACCATGGCCGTCGTCTTATCCGCCGGCAGCGTGATCCAGATGATCACGGATATCGGGGTAAAAGAAGCCATCATCCAAAACCCGCGGGGCTCGGAAGAACATTACATGAGTGCCGCATGGTGGCTCGCATCCCTTCGGTCTCTGTCAATTTATGCCTGCATCTTCCTGCTGGCTCCCTTCATTTCGAAGTTCTATGGCAACCACGAGTTGGTTCCACTTTTGCGCGTGGTTGCTCTGGCGGTGATTCTCGAAGGTACGCTGAGTTCCAAAGCTTATGTTGCGATCAAGAACATGAGCTTCAAAAAGTGGGCGGTGATTTACCACGGAGGGGGGATTGGCGGGGTTGTCATAACCCTGATTCTGAGCCTCTTTATTCGCGACGTGTGGGCGTTGGTGCTCGGCAATGTGGCAGAGAGCGGCATGAGGTGGATTCTGTCTTATGTGCTCTGCCCCTATCTGCCGTCATTTTCGTGGGACAGGGAAGCCGCTCGCGATCTACTGCGCTTCTCTCGCGGCTTGTTCGGGCTATCGTTTCTGAATCTGATTTTCTCCCGAGCCGACGTGTTTGTGTTGGCCAAACTGTTCTCACCCGCCGCGCTCGGCCTCTATGTGATGGCGATTTACCTGGTTCAGACGCCAGCAAGTTTCTTGATGAATCTTTTGGGGCAAACTCTGCTCCCCACCTTTTCGAAGGTGCAAGGGAATAAGGTGCGGGAAAATCGCATCTTGTTACAAGTCAGCTCAGTGCTCGTCCAGTTGGGAATACCAGCTCTAGTTTTTATGGCTCTTTGCAGCCGCTCGCTGCTGGGACTGTTTTACGGGGGACGCTATGCTGCCGCAGCCGTGCCGCTGATGGTCGCATCGTGCGTCGTATTTATCAATATTTTGAATGGACAAATCACTACCGTTTTTTACGGCAGAGGTGTCCCTCAGTTGCACCGGCGCGCGGTTGCGATCATGGCGGTATTGATGGTCGCCCTGGTTTATCCATTTTCAAAATGGTTCGGACTCGTTGGAGGACAGCTCGCCTGCCTTGTCGCGGTCTTGGTCGGGTACGGTTTCCAGCTTCTTCGCCTCCAAGAGCTGACGGAGATCAGTCTGCTTCAATATGCGAAGCCCTTTGTCTCAGGCGCAATGCTTTCCCTTTTCGTCCTCGCGACTTGGCTCGCGACCAGGAGCCTTCCGATATCGAGCCGGCCGTCGGCGAACATCCTTCTTGCAGCCCTGGGTTGCTTACTGGCTTACGGATTCTGGGCGGCCGCTTTCTTGCGAAAGCGTGAGAGCGCCCCGGCCTAGTCGAAGGCTTCATTCGCCGAAATATCACCCGAAATATCAAATACTGGTTTAGCGCAAGGAGATTCGATGATTGGCACGCTTGAAAATTTGGAGAATCTGGAAACGCGCACTGACACGATCCCAGTTCCGGTCGCGAAGCCCGCGAGTTGCCTGATCTGTGGCAGTTCTCAGATCAGCCGTTTGTTGACGGCGCCTGACAGATTCCACTTGCGCAAAGACATCTACAGCCTGGAAAGCTGCTCGTCTTGCAGCGGTGTGTGGCTTTCAAGCCCCCCAAAACCTGAGGAAATGGGACTCCACTACAGCGAGGATTATCACAACGCGATCGTCGCCGCTGGCGAAGGTTCCGCCGCCAGTCGCTGGAGGGATCAAGTGAAGCTCATCTCCCAACATAAACGCGGCGGAGCGATTCTTGATATCGGCTGCAGTTCCGGCGGCTTTCTCAGCACCATGAAGAGTAAGGATTGGCAATTGTTTGGAATCGAGATGGAAGAATCCACTGCGCAACGAGCGCGGGCAAACACCGGAGCCGAGGTCTTCGTCGGCGACGCCGTGGATGCCCCGTTCTTGCCGGGCAGCTTTGACGTTATTACTACCTTCGATGTTCTTGAGCATGTCTACAATCCGGGTCAGTTTTTGACTAAGGTTCTGGAGTGGCTGAAGCCTGGGGGCATCTATTACGCGATGATGCCCAACATTGATTCCTGGGAGGCAAGAGTATTCCGCAGCCACTGGTATGGCCTCGAATTGCCCCGTCACTTGTTCCATTTCTCCCCTAAATCGCTCAGATATCTCATGAGCGAGATCGGCTTCTCGGAAGTATCTGTTATGACGCCTGCCGTGTCCTACGTGGAGCGCAGTACCGGATATGTTTGCTCGAGCCTGCTGGAGGCAATCGGCCTCTCAGCGACGCCGCAGGCAACGCCGAAACCGGTAAGTCTTCCCTGGAAGGTCGTTCGTAAAGGGATTCGGCTCGCAGTGATCAGACCCCTCGCTCATATCGCTTCCATAGCCCAAGCAGGCCCAAGCATGGAAGTGGTTTTCAGGAAAGGCTCCTGCGAATAGTCGCTTCAGGGGATCCGGACAAATCGATGATTTCGATCATTATTCCCGCGCACAATGAAAGTTCGGTGATCGCCCGGACTTTGAACGCGATCACTGACGGCGCCGCACCCCGTGAGTTAGACGTGATTGTGGTTTGCAACGGATGCACCGACGATACCGCGGCTGTGGCACGTGGTTTTGGCTCTCCGGTTCGCGTCATCGAGACTGACACTTCCAGCAAGACCCACGCTCTTAACCTCGGGGACGAAGCCGCCCGCGCCTTCCCCCGAATCTATGCCGACGCCGATGTGATCATTACGATCGATACGATTCGAGCCCTGGCGTCCCGTCTGGAGCGTGGAGATGTGCTGGCCGTCGCTCCTGCTCCGAACTTTGATCTCAATGGCTGTTCCTGGCCGGTTCGAGCCTGTTACCAGATACGGTCGCTGCTTCCATCCGCTCAGGAAGGTATTGGAGGCTCAGGGGTCTACGCGCTATCCGAAATTGGCCGGGCTCGATTTCGCGAGTTTCCCGCGCTGACTGCGGACGATGGCTATGTGCGCATCCAGTTTCGATCTGACGAGCGGGAAACCGTGACTTCCGCGAATTCGACTGTGTTTCCACCGCGTACTATCAAGGACTTACTTGCAACCAAGACGCGCGCTCACTACGGCTCAGCCGAATTGGCCGCCCTGTTTCCCGGACTCTGGAAAAACCGCGGGGAGAGTAACCACAAATCCCTGATGCGTTTGTTCCTGGATCCGCGATTGTGGCCCAGTCTGGCTGTTTATTGTTGGGTTACCAGCATTGCGAAGCGCCGGGCCCAAAGCCGCCTTCGCGCCGGGGCGGCGAATTGGGAGCGAGACAATACCTCTCGCGCCATCGCCTAGTTACCAGAGAATCTTTGGACACTTCGTACGCTCAACCGAGCGAATAAGAATTGAATTCATGCGCAGAGCGACAATGATGACCGCGTTAATGGCAACCATGGGAGTGACTGGTGCCGCCGCATATTTCTCACCTTGGTTGTGGCGGCACTATCGCATGCGCCGCGTGCGAAGCGAAGTTACAAAAAATCGAATCCTGGCGCTCACGTACGACGACGGCCCCAGCCCTGCATTGACCCCGCAACTGCTCGATTTGCTTCGCGATCGCGCTGCTCGTGCCACGTTTTTCATGCTGGGCCGGCAGGCGCAGCAACACCCCCACATTGTTGACCGCGTGATCCGCGAAGGTCATAACGTTGGCTGTCACACCGATCAACACCTTCATGCGTGGATCGTGCCTCCCTGGGAAGCTGTCGCCGATATCAACGCGGGTTACGAACGGCTTTCTTCATGGATGCGGCCGGACGGAATGTTCCGCCCACCCTACGGCAAAGTGACTTTGCCTACCTACTGGTCGCTCCGCCGCCGCGGCGCTCCGGTGTGGTGGTGGACCATCGATTCGGGAGACACGCGCCGCAGGCGGCCCAGCGTCAGCCAAGTTGCCGACCGGTTGCGGCGAGAGGGCGGCGGAATTGTATTAATGCACGACCTCGACCGCGCGCAACCGCGCAGCGATTTTGTGCTCGAGGTCACGGCATTACTTTTAGACATTGCTCATCGGGAATCTTTTCAGATCAAGCCGCTTGGGGAACTATGTCAGTGAGGGAAACTCGCATTCCTAAGCAGAAGGTTTTGGCGGTTGCCTCCAGTGGCGGGCACTGGGTTCAGTTGCGCCGGGTGGTTCCCGCATTTGGGGACTCCGAGGTAGTTTACGTTACTGTGATCGAGTCCTACCGCTCGCAGGTCCCGGAAAATAAGTTCTATCGGGTAAACGACGCCACTCGCTGGAATAAGCCGGCACTGATTCTGCTGGCGCTCCAGCTGGCCTGGATCGTTGGAATCGAAAGGCCTTCGGTAGTTGTATCAACCGGAGCTGCGCCGGGATACTTTGCGATGTTGCTGGGCCGTTGGTTTGGAGCAAGAACGATTTGGATTGATAGCATGGCCAATATAGACGAACTATCAATGTCTGGGGCTCGCGCAGGCCGCTACGCTGACCTTTGGCTTACCCAGTGGCCGCACCTGGCAAGACCTGATGGCCCGCAATACGGAGGCTCGGTTCTATGATCTTCGTCACCGTCGGCTCGCAAGCGCCGTTCGATCGCTTGATCGTTGCAGTCGATCAATGGGCCCGATCGCGTGCGCGCTCCGACGTGTTTGCTCAGATCGCAAGTTCCAAACTTCAGCCCGGCAATATTAAGTTCACACAGTTCATCGAACCCTCTGAGTTCCCTCGGGTCATGCAAGAAGCACGCTTAATCGTGGCTCACGCGGGGATGGGTTCGATTATTTCAGCTCTCGAACTGGGCAAGCCGATCGTTGTAATGCCCAGGCGCGCCGATCTTCGCGAGACTCGCAACAACCATCAAGTGGCGACGGCGGCACGCTTCGGCGAACGAGAGGGGGTCATCGTAGCCAGTGGCGAACAGGATCTGCCCGCAAAGCTCGACTATGCCCTTACTCTGGGTGAAACGAAACGAATCCATTCGCAGGCCTCGCCGCATCTCATCGCCACGATTCGAGCCTTTCTCGAAGACCCACTGCACCCGCCGGAACCAGTTATCGTTGGCGAGCGTGGGGAGCAAGGTAGCGACCCCTGCACTGGCGTGACTGGTTCGCGAAACAGACAACAGTGTTTCTGAGGGCACAGCGTCGGGGTACATAGAATCTCTATGCGCTTGATAATAAAGCAGTTATCGAAGGCAACTTTAATCTCGCAGTCTCCGATTTTCGATGCTTCGAAGGCTGCGAGATGATATGATTTGCGGAGTTATTCCCCCCAAATCTTTCCCCTCACGTTCGGCCGACGCTTTGACGTCTGGCACAAAAACAAAACTATCAAGGGGTTATTCATAACACTATGCTCGAGACTGCGATCATTGGTGCAGGTCCATACGGACTCTCAATTGCTGCTCATTTCCGCCATCGTGGAATGCCGTTCCGTATCTTCGGGCACCTGATGGACAGCTGGAAGGCGCACATGCCCAAAGGCATGTGCCTTAAATCCGACGGCTTCGCCTCGAACATCTACGATCCCGCCAGCGAATTTACCCTGGGACAATTTTGCGCGGAAAAGGGTATCGAATACTCCGACTCGGGAATTCCGGTACGGCTCGATACTTTCAGGGCCTACGGTCTCGCGTTCAAGGAACGTATGGTCCCTGAACTCGAAGACAGGCTGGTAACCAGCCTGGAGCGTGTGCCCGATGGATTCCGCCTTCGACTTGATACCGGCGAGACATGCACTGCGCAGAAGGTAGTGCTCGCCGTAGGGATTACCCATTTCGAATACGTCCCCGCAGACCTGGCGGATTTGCCGCCAGAATTCCTTTCGCACAGCTTTCGTCATCACGACCTGGAACGGTTCCGGGGCCGCAGCGTGGTTGTGATCGGCGGCGGTTCCTCTGCAACTGACCTCGCGGGTTTGCTTCACGAGTCGGGTTCCGATGTGCAACTCGTCTCGCGTCGAACGGCGCTAAAATTTCATGGCGCACCGCAAATAGGAAAGCCCCGCTCGTTGTGGCAACAGATCAAGCGTCCGCAATCAGGGATTGGCCCGGGATGGAAGTTGCGATTCTTCGCCGACGCCCCGATGGCCTTTCATTACCTGCCAGAGAGTCTTCGTCTGGAAGCGGTGCGCAGAGTTCTCGGACCATCCGGAGCATGGTTCATAAAAGAAAAAGTGATGGGGAAGGTTCCTTTGCATTTGGGATGCACCCCCGAGCGAGCCGAGATACAGAACGGACGCGTGCGGCTCCATCTTCGCGACGCGGATGGTAACAATCGCGAAATCACAGCCGAGCACGTAATAGCAGCAACCGGCTACAAGGTAAATCTGGATCGATTGAAATTCGTCAGTTCGGAGATTCGCTCAGCCCTTGAACTCGTAAACGGCGCGCCGGTGCTTTCCTCGAGCTTCGAATCCTCGGTACCCGGACTCTACTTTGCCGGCATCACGGCCGCAAACAGCTTTGGCCCGGTGATGCGCTTCGCCTTCGGAGCAGGCTTCGCAGCTCGTACCATTACCCGCGCTATGTCAAAGTCAGGCGTGCGGAATTCGGAGTCAATTTCGGTTCCGGCTCAGCGCGAGCTTCACGAAATAAAGCTTACCGGAGCAGGCGAGAAAGCCGACGCCGCTACTCACGGGTCCGTTCGATGACGTCGTCTTCGATGAGACCCGGTTCGATGACGTCCCAAGTGTGCGCATGAAGCGAGAGACTATCGCAATTCACGCCGGCTACGACGGCGACCCCACAACGAAAGCAGTTGCCGTCCCGATCTATCAGACCGTTGCGTTCGAGTTCGACAGCGCCGAGCACGGGGCAGCTTTGTTCAATCTCGAAGTCCAGGGGAACATTTACACCCGGATTGGCAATCCCACAAACACGGTGCTCGAGAAACGGGTTGCGGCGCTCGAGGGCGGAGTCGAGGGACTCAGCGTCAGCTCCGGTATGGCTGCGATTGAGTATGCCCTCATCAACGTTGCCGAATCGGGCACCAACATCGTTTCTACGCCGCAACTGTACGGCGCAACCTACACTCTGCTGGCGCACATTTTCCCGAAGCGGGGAATCTGCTCGCGGTTTGCGGGGAGCGATCATCCTGAAGATATCGAAAAGTTGATCGACGAGAATACCAGGGCAGTCTATTGCGAGAGTGTCGGCAATCCCGCGGGAAATGTGGCTGACATCGAAGGCTTGGCACGGGTCGCGCACAAACATGGTGTGCCGCTCGTGGTGGATAACACCGTGGCAACGCCAATTTTGCTCCGCCCGATCGAGTACGGTGCCGATGTCGTGGTGCATTCCATGACCAAGTTTATCGGCGGCGGCGGCACAAGTATCGGCGGGATGATTGTTGACAGCGGCAAGTTTCCCTGGCGGCAGTATCCGGAAAAATTTTACATGTTCAACCAGCCGGAGATTGCGTACCACGGCGTAGTCTATGTCGACCACTACGGGGACGCAGCGTTTGTGGCCCGCTGCCGAACTGTCTGCCAGCGAAATACCGGCGCAACGCTGTCTCCGTTTAACGGTTTCTTGTTCTTGCAGGGAATTCAAACCCTAGCCCTCCGCATGGAGCGCCATGTGGAGAATGCGCGCAAGGTTGCCGAGTTTCTGCGCGCGCATCCCATGGTCGATTGGGTGAACTACGTCGGCTTTCCGGATAATCCGCTTTATCCAATGGCTCACCGGTATCTGGGTTCGAATTTCTGTTCGCTGCTTACTTTTGGAGTCAAAGGCGGCTACGAAGGCGGCAGGAAGTGCTTCAATGCCTTCAAGCTATTCAAGCGAATGGTGAACATGGGCGATGCCAAATCGTTGTCATGCCATCCGGCGTCGACAACACACAGGCAACTGACGCCGGAGGAACAGGCGAAGGTCGGCGTTACTCCAGAGATGATCCGGCTGAGCGTGGGAATCGAACACATTGACGACATTCTCGAGGATCTCGGTCAGGCCTTGGACACGGCGGGCAAGTGAAGTTTCGCGAAACGAAGAAGCGGATCGGCGTGGGAGGGTTGATATGCCACTGATCATCGAAGGTGGTCGAGTACCAAGTCGTTGGCTGAAGCAACAAAATTCGGAGCACCGAAATTCGCGCCCCACGATTTCGATCGACACTGCCCGGGGGAAAGAATGCATCAGCCTCGCACTCATTAACAATATGCCGGACCCCGCTCTGGAAGACACCGAATTGCAGTTTTTTGATCTTCTGGATATCGCCTCGGGCGACGTCCAAGTGATGCTCAAGCTGTACTCGCTCTCCGAGATTCCCCGGACGGATCGCGGACAGCGGCACCTGAACAGCTTCTATTTCGGACTCGATGATCTCTGGAATAGCCGGGTCGACGGCGTTATCGTCACCGGCACCGAGCCGAAGCAACCAAGCCTGAAGGACGAACCGTACTGGGCTTCGCTCACAAACCTGTTTGACTGGGCCGAACAAAACACGATTTCTACCGTGTTGTCATGTTTGGCGGCCCATGCGAGCGTTCTACACGGCGATGGCGTCAACCGCCACCGGTTGCCCGACAAGCAGTTCGGCGTCTTTGATTCGAGCAAGCTCGGTGAACATCCACTGACCAGCCGCATCACGGGCCAGATCCGTTTCCCGCATTCTCGCTGGAACGAGGTGCGGGCGAATGAGCTCACCTCCTGCGGTTATTCGGTTCTTACGCAGTCGGCAGAGGCCGGCGTCGACCTGTTCGTGAAAAAGACAAAGAAGAGTCTGTTTGTACATTTTCAGGGACATCCAGAATACGGCGCAGGTACTCTGTTGAAAGAGTATCGAAGAGATATAAAAAGATTTCTTGGAGGAGAAAGAGAAACATATCCGACGATGCCGGTCGGATACTTTGATTCAGTCGCGACTCAGCTCCTGGATGATTTTCGAAGTACCGCTCTATCGAATCGCCGGGAAGAGACCGTTGCGCTCTTTCCGGAAGCCGCGACCAACGGACTGCAGAATGGGTGGCGATCCTCAGCAATCAGCATCTATCGCAATTGGTTGAAGTATATTGGGTCCAGGAAGACAGAAGCTTTCTCGTTTGCCGCTATGCCACGGGCGGCACGTACTCTGTCCACCGTGGCAAACGGCGAGAGGGCATAGCCAGGGGAAATCGGCCATAAGTGCCAATCGCGCCCCAAGGATCCGAACCTGGCGTTCAACCCTGGCCCTCAACCCTGGCTCTCAACCCTGGGTCGTAACATAAAAATAGATGAGCAGCGTCCGAGAAAAAGCTACCGCTTCGATCCTGAGCATAATCAGAGCCAGGCGAAAGTCGGCCTCCGCTTGTGCGGGCGACCCGGCGGTTCCGCCGCCTGGCGGTTTAGTACCGGCGAAGCTCAGGGAAGCGTCATTCTCCGATTTCGGCGGCGTCGCGAAACTCAAGAAACGGTGGAACATGGCCGCCGACTCACCCGAAAACTGGGAGCGCTTATGGCGGCAAAACCCAGCGCTGGCGCGGTGCGAGCGGGAGCGTCCTATCGGTTGGGTGTTGGAAGCGGATGGAGCAGTGGTTGGTTATTTGGGCAACATTTCGCTCTGGTACTATTTCGGTGACAAAACCCTGACCGCTGTCGCAGGGCACGGTCTCGTGGTTGAGCCCGCGTACCGTGCGTACGCAGTCAGCTTGATCGCAGCTTTCTATCGCCAGAAATTTGTCGATCTTTTCCTCGGGACCAGTGCGATACCGGAGGTGGGGAGGATAGCGAGAGCGTTCCAGTGCGACGATCTCCGCCAACCTGACTATGCAACTGTGTTCTTCTGGGTTCTGCGACCCTATTCCTTTGCGCAGAATCTGGTCGAAAGGTTGGGAATCAAGCCGGCTCTCGCGCGGGCGAGCGTTGCTTCTGTTTCAATTGCGATACGAATTGACCAATTGTTGCACCGGCGATTTCCCCGGCGAACAGCACCTGGGCTCGACATTACAGAGATAGGCGCTCACGAAATCGGAGACGACTTCGAATCTCTCTGGATTGAGAAACGAAAGCAAGATCCGCGGATGCTTGGCGACCGCACGCCCGCGGTCCTTCGATGGCATTTCGAAATTCCGGGAGACAAAGGAAGCGCCCGTGTATTTTGCTGCCGACAAAACGGAAAGCTTCTCGGGTACGCCGTGATTCGCAACGATCTGCAACCCAGTGGCCTACGAAAATCCATTGTCGCCGACCTCCTGGTGTTGCAGGATAATGCCGACGTAGTGAATGCTCTTCTGATCGCCGCATACAATCATGCGAAGCTTGGCGGAAGTTACATTCTTGAATTAATGGGCTTTCCATCCGGCATCCGGCGAGTGGCTTGGCTCTCGAATCCGTACACGAGAAACTATCCTGGCTGTCCTTTCCACTACAAGGCGGCTGACCGGAATCTTCACGAAGCTCTGTCTGACGGCGCTGCATGGTATGCTTCGCCATTCGACGGCGACGCGACCCTGATAAGACCCTCATTTTCTGATTCTGCTCACTTTGCCTTGAAGCAGCAAAGTGCCACTAGTAATGTTTGCGTCTGACGCTTCAGAGAGCATATCGACCAGCCCTTGGCGGCGATCTATAAACTGCCTTAGAAAGACTGACTGAAAAATGCAAACAACTGAGATTGAAAGCGAAATCCGAGACTACATCATCACTAACTTCCTGTTCGGTCGTAAAGAGGCCCTTCGGGACGACGCTGCGCTCTTTGGAGGCATCATCGATTCTACCGGTGCCATTGAGTTAGTGATGTTCTTGCAAAATCACTTTAACATTACAGTAGAGGACGACGAGGTTGGCGTTCCGGAGAACTTCGGCACGCTAAGGCAGGTCGTCGCTTTCGTGGAAAGAAAACTCGACCGCAAAGCGTGAGCGGCGAAGTCCTCCTCAGCCAGAATCCACGAATCGTGTGCCCGCAAGCAGCCAATGCTGATGACTCTGCCCAATCGTATTTGCGATATTGTCAAGCCCTGGGCGGAACGTCTGCCGGATCAATTGGCTTTGGTTGAGGCCGGGGGCAGCTGGACCTATCGACAACTTGATACGGTAATTGGCAAGACTCAGGCTTGGCTGGGCGCGCTGGGTATCCGAGCCGGCGATCGTGTGATGATTGTCGGCGAAAATTGCCGCGCCTTCGTGGCACTTCTATTAGCCGCTGCCAGCGTCGACGCATGGCCAGTTCTGGCGAACGCTCGTTTATCGGCGCGCGAAATCGATGAGATCCGGGAACACTGTGGTGCTCGACGCGCCCTCTACACCGCGAGTGCCTCGACCCATGCCACGGATCATGCAGCACGTCACGGTGCGGCGATCGAAGAGCGCGACGGCCTCGGTACCATTGGCATCGGTCATCTGAATGAAACCGTAGAACCGGAAGCACTGGGAGCGGATATTGCGGATCGCGTTGCCGCTTTGATCTATACTTCCGGCTCGACGGGTCTTCCTAAGGGCGTGGTGCTGACGAACAGAAATCTGCTGTTTATGGCGGCTGGATCTGTAGAGGTTCGCACAGTGACTTCGGAAGACCGGGTGTATGGAATTTTGCCGATGTCCCACGCCGTCGGCCTCTCCGTGGTCCTCCTGGGCTCGTTGCTCGCCGGAGCATCGCTTTACTTGTCGTCGAGCTTTGATCCGATGAGTGCGCGTGTAACCTTGGAAAGACATCGGCTGACGCTCCTGTTCGGGACGCCTGCTATTTTTAATCAGCTGCTTCAATATGCAAAACTCCGGAAGATTTCCTCGTTGAGGTTTCCTGCGCTGCGGGTGATTACTTCCTCCGGTGCGCCACTCGACTCGGCGACCAAGTCGGGTGTCGAGGCTCTTTTCGGGATGACTTTGCATAACGGTTACGGACTCACGGAGTGCTCTCCCACCATTTCAATGACGCGCCCCGAAGCGCCTCGCTCCGATCTTTCAGTTGGTCCCGTATTTCCAGGAGTTGAAATCCGGCTGCTGGGAAGCGATCACCAACCCTTACCTCCCGGCGAAATCGGTGAGATGCAGGTGCGCGGCCCTAATATTATGAAGGGATACTATCGCGCACCCGAAGAGACCGCCGCCGCTATCGATGCCGAGGGATGGTTCAACACTCGCGACCTCGCCCGGTTAGAGGATGGAAATCTCTTCATCGTAGGACGCACTAGAGATTTGATCGTGCGTCGCGGCTTTAACGTCTTCCCTGCCGAAGTGGAGGCGGTTCTGAATGGGCATCCCGCGGTTGTTCGCTCCGCGGTCATTGGACGAGCGGTTGGGGGAGATGAAGAAGTCGTCGCTTTCGTTCAACCGTTGCCCGAGACAGCATTGACGCCTGCCGAATTGGCGGATTACGCAGCACAATCTCTAGCTTCATACAAACGGCCGTCTCAGATATTAATTGTTTCTACGATGCCGATGACAGCTGCTGGAAAGATTGCGAAGAGCGAACTTAAGAAGGTCGCTGAAAGCTATTTCGCCAAAGCCCTACCAGTAACCTGCAGCTAGCCGGGAGCATTGGGACCTGCTAAAAAGCCGCCGTCGAGAACCAGCGACTGGCCCGTCATGAACGATGCGCGCTCCGAGCACATCCATAACACGGCTTCGGAGATTTCCGACGGTCTTCCGAAACGGCCGATGGGATGGCACCCAAGAACGTACTGGTGAACCTTGGGGGCGCCAAAGAGCCGCTCAGCCATCGGTGTTTCAATCACTGCAGGGCAAACTGCGTTGATCCGAATCCCACTTTTGGCAGTTTCCAGTGCGGCGCTCTTTGTCAGTCCTATCACTCCATGTTTGCTGGCACTATACGCTGCGGCCCCAGCCGAACCAGTCAGACCCGTAACCGACGCCATGTTTACGATAGCTCCGCCGCCACCCTGCGTTAGCATCTGCTGAATTTCGTATTTCAGGCAGAGCCAGACGCCCTTGAGATTAACGTCAATGATCCGATCCCAGTCCTCTTCGGATTGTCTAGCAATCGGGACCCAAACACCCTCGATACCGGCGTTATTGAAGGCGATGTCCAAGCGGCCAAATTTCTCAACTACCTTTCGGATTAGTGTATCGACATCCGAGGCCTTGGAGACATCGGCCTTCACAAACAGGCCATCGCTGCCAGCGGCGCGGACCAGTTCCACCGTTTCGTCGCCTTCGGTTTCACGCCGGCCTGCAACTACAACCTTCACTCCCGTCTTCGCGAAGAGTACGGCCGTATCGCGTCCAATACCCGATGTTCCGCCAGTCACAAGCGCAACTTTGCCTTCCATTCCGCCGTCGTAGTTTTCCTTCACGAATCGGTCCTCTCGAGACAGAATTGCGCAGTGTAGGCTCTGTGCGAAACCCCTGTCAAACGGGTATCCTCAAATCTCATCGGGCAGAAGGCCTGTGAATATGAGGGGCTTCCTTATCTTCTTCTTTTCCTTTCCTGTTGATCCCTTTCGTGAGAGCAGCACCTCCTCCGTCGCCATCTTTCCATCCATACTCTTTTGATGATAGATTTTCGGTCGGTGGGCTGAGAACTGATGGCTGGGAATACAAACGACAAACTTGTGGGCACGTGGAAGCTGGTGTCCGCCGCGAGCACAACATCGACCGGGGAGCGAAGCGAAAGTCCCTATGGTCCTAACCCCGCTGGCTTTCTTACTTATACTGAGGACGGCAGAGTAGCTGCCATGATCAGCTACGGCGGGAGAAAGCCACTCTCTCACGGTGGGGGCAGCTTGGAAGAACAGGCTGAGGCGTTTAAGACTTTTCTCGCCTACGCCGGGCGGTACAGGTTCAGCGGTGAGCAGGTGACCCATCTCGTAGACGTATCCTCGATTCAGAACTATGTAGGGAAAGAGTTAGTCCGCGGCGTCAAATTCCAGAATGATAATGATAAGGTCACATTGGTTACTCCCCCCACGCCGGTGAACGGAAAGATCCAAATCATCGAGTTGGTTTGGCAGCGTCTGCGGGTGGGTTCCTAATAAGCACCCGCAATTCAGATTTGACGAGAGGTGAAGGTTGTCCAAGGTAATCACCCCCGGGAAGAAAACGGTTTTCCGCGACGAAGTTCTGCAAGACCCGTATCCCACGTACGCGCGCTTGCACGAGGAAGGTCCGTTGCATTACCTGGATGTCGACGGCAAATGGGCGGTGTGGTCGATTTTCAGCCACGCCGAATGCTCCTCGATCGCCAAAGACCCGCGGCTATCCGCAAAACGGGCGAAGCAGATGGTATTGTCGCTGCCACTCAGCCGCCAGGCCGAGTTCAGCGAACTCGCGCGCATGTTTGGCCTGTGGCTGATTTTCATGGACCCGCCGGAGCACACGCGGCTGCGCAAACTTCTCAACAAGGGATTTTCGGCCCAGGCGGTGGAAGGCTTGCGTCCCCAAGTCGAGGCCATCGTCGATGGAATGCTGAAGCCACTGCAGCATGGCTCTGAAATCGACCTCATGAGCGAGTTCGCAAACCCCATGCCGGTGCGCATCATTTTGGAAATGTTAGGAATCCCGCAGGAACTGCGTGACACATTCGTCAATTGGTCGCGGGCCATCGCAGTGTTCCGAGGGAATCCCAATCGCACAGTGGAAGAGGCGCGCGCGGCGCAAGATGCCCTGATGGAGTTAACCGAGTTCTTCCGGAAGACCGTAGCGGAACGGAGACGCAACAAGGGGACCGATCTGATCAGCCTCCTCATCGACATTGAGGAAGAAGGGGAGGTGTTGACCGAAGAAGAACTATACGCCCAGTGCATCGCGCTGCTTTTCGCAGGGCATGAGACCACTCGAAATCTGATCGGAAATGGAATGTATAGCCTCCTGAAAAATCCGCAACAGACGGCGGAGCTACAGGAGAAGCCTGAGATGATCCGCTCGGCTGTCGAGGAGCTTCTGCGCTATGAGAGCCCGGTGCAATTCACGGCCCGCGTGCTCAAAGAAGATATCGAAGTTTGCGGCCAGCCCATACGGAAGGGATGGACCGTCTTATGCATGCTCGGCGCGGCAAACAGGGATCCAAAACAATTTAAGGAACCCAATCAGTTAGACCTCAAGAGGCTGAACAATCAACACTTGGCGTTCAGTGCGGGTTTGCATTTTTGCATCGGAGCTCAACTCGCGCGCTTAGAGGGGCAGATTGCGATCCTAAATCTAGTGCAGCGCTTCCCGAAGATGAAGCTTACTGGCCCGCGACCCGAGTGGGCTTCTACATTTGGATTCAGAGGCCTGAAGAGTCTTCCTGTGGTTATGTGAAATGGTTGTGTGAAATGGCTATGTGAAAACCTGTTGCACCCCGGCGGCTACAGCGGAACTTCAATCAGCGCCGGTCCTTCGCTCTCAAATCCTTCCCGCAAGGCTTTCGCAAACCCTTCCAACGAAGTAGCGCGCGCAGAGGGCACTCCCATCCCCTTTGCCAAACTCACCCAGTCGAGGTCGGGACGGCCGATCTCGAACATACCTAAAGCTCGCGGACCAGGTTCTCCCGTCCCCAAATAAGAGAACTCTCGCTTGAGCACAGCGTAATCGCGATTCGCGAAAACCACCGTCGTAACCTTCAGGCCTTCCCGAGCCATCGTCCATAGTCCTTGCAGTGTATACATTGCACTCCCATCGGCAGTCAGACATAGCACCCGCCTATCTGGACAAGCCACGGCCGCACCTACAGCAAGCGGCAGGGCAATCCCAATCGAGCCTCCCGTGTTTCCCAGCCAATCGTGAGGCGGGGCTCCTTTCGTAGCCACCATCATCCCGCGTCCCGAAGTCATCGATTCATCCACCACAATGGCATTTTCCGGGAGGAGTGCGCCCACTGCAGCCGCAAGGCCGGGCAAAGTGATACTCCCAACGGGCAGTTGAGGCCGCTCCGCTTTTTCTTTCGCGAACGTGGCTTGATGCATCAACAACGTTGCTTCAAGCGCCGCGAGCGCGCCGACAAGATCTTCACTGGAAGTAGCCAAAGTGTAGATCGCGCAATCCTTCGATGTGAAGACGCTGTTTTTTCCGGGATAAGCAAAATACGCTACCGGGGCAGCCGCGCCCACCAGAATAAGCTGGCGAAATTCCCTGAACTGTTCGACTCCCTGTTCAAGCAAATACGCAACCCGCTCTACCGGAGGCAGACCCGAGCCACGCGCGAGGCGCGTCACGGAATACGGGGCCAAAAGTTTTGCGCCAGTCGCCGCTGCGATACGAGCCGCGGTAGCCAGCCCCTCACCGTACAATGCATTGCCGGAAAGAAGGATCGCAGTTCGCAGGCCTGACCGAAGCATTGCGGCGGACTGCTCAATAGAACTAGCCGCTGGCAACGGCGCCCGATTCAATTGCGGGGGGGCGGCCATTGTTCCGCCCTCGCTCCAGGCAACATCGGCGGGAACGATCAGCGTGGCGATCTGACCTGGAGCTGTGCGAGCAGCGACGATTGCATCCACCGCATCGCCGCCAATCTCCGATGCAGCCGAAGATGTGCGCAACCACTTGGAATACGGCCGAGCGATGCCTTCGATATCGGAGGCGAGCGGAGTGTCGTAACGCAAGTGGGAAGTCGGGTGCTGTCCGACGATGTTGATGATTGGCACTTGCGCCCGGCTGGCATTGTGCAGATTTGCCAGGCCGTTGCCCAGCCCCGGGCCGAGATGAACCAGCGTACACGCCGGTTTCCCGCTCATGCGCGCATATCCATCTGCCGCGCCGGTTACCACTCCTTCGAAAAGGCCCAGAACGCAGCGCATTTCGGGAATTCTGTCGAGCGCCGAAACGATATGTATTTCCGACGTACCAGGATTTGTGAAACAGGTTTCCACTTCTCCTGCCAGCAGCGCGCGAATCAAACTCTCTGCCCCGTTCATCGATCTCAGACCGGTATCCTTTCACCTGGTGGAAACTCGGAAGCTGAATTCCCTCTTGAACCCGCGCCGTCCAAGCTTAAATCATACGGACGATTCCGTAGAGTGAATGAACTCGAAATGTTTTCTTTTACGTTGATGAAACCTGGTTAGCGGGTGGTTGCGACAGCAACACCCGGAGATGGTCCAGATACGCGATTCTTGTCGGATCGATTCTCTCCTCCGGAAGCACGATTCGATGGAGCGCCATCCTCACTCAATGCGAGCACTGCATAAGCCGTCGCCGCATCCCTCATGAAGTGTCCGGTGTTCGAAGATGGATCGCGACGCTCGGTCAATGAGGTCGATGGCCAGGAACCTTCCTCGCTACTCTGGTTGCGTGCCAGCCACGATAGTCCTCGCTTCAAACTCGCGTCCTCTGGCGGCATCCCCGCCTGTTGCAGAGCGTACACGATCAGGCCCGTCGCATAACCGTCGCTTTGTGTTTGCTGTTGCGTCCAATCCGCCCGCAATCGCATCCGGGCAAGAGAGTGCAGGTTCCAGCCTTTCGGCCACGATAGTAAAGACAGTCTCCAACCTCCATCGCTCTGCTGCTGGCTGGTGATCTCAGTGATTATCGACTGCCGTCGCTCCAAATCGATGAGACCCGGCAATTTCGCTGAAGCCCACAAAAGGGCAGCCCGATTAATTGTCGACTGCGTCGCAAATTCGCGATTCAGATAGTCACGCAGCGCACCAATTTTAGGCTGGATATCGGGCGTCGAACGGTAATTCTCAGGAGCAGTACCGATTGCGATCGCTGCCAGGGCGGCTCCATAGTACGCCGAGTCCCTTGCCTCCCATGGCTCCATGCCGAATTGAAGCCAGGACCAAGCACCTTTTTCAACGCCATCAGTCTTTTGTAGAGCCCACATGTTGTCGAATGCTTTTCGAGTGGTGTCACTCAGAGATCCCTTCTCGGCATCATAATTTGCGAGGATCAGGGCGTTAAGAACGGCTTCCGTCCCACGTGATTCGGTGACTTTGCTACCGTCGTATCCTTTGCCGCTGTAAAAAGGTTCGACCTCGCTCCAGAGACGGACGCGCTTGCTGACATTGTCCAACAGGCTGCGCTCATTTACCGACAGATCGTGTTCGCCGAGTGCCGTGCGGAGCAACGGCCGCGACAAGGCATAGGGCACAGCCGTGTGACACGAAACGCAGAACGTTCCGTGATCGCGCGCAGCTCCAGGCCACTCCATCCAGATAATTTCTCGTTGATCGAGGTATTCCGCGGCCGCCTTAGGGTCCCACGGGTGAGCGACGGCCTGTTCCGGACGCGAACACGCCGCATGCGATCCCGCGACGAGGCAAAGCGCCAGCATCGAAGCCAGTCGCTGTTCAACCTTCACTGTTTCTCCTTTTGCACGTCCGAGGGAGTTCCGAAGGGCGGGCTCAGACGCTCGCCTGAGCAGGGGACCTTACAGTCAACATCTGGGTCAGCCCGGATATTAAAGAATTTCTCATAATCAGGGCGACTAGACAACTGGAATCGCATATTCGATTCTGGCGGATCTCTTTCGAAACCAGCGGTCCGATCAACTTCAGTTTCGTAAGATTCGTCGAACCACAGCGGGTCGCGCAAGCGCAGCACCGAGAGCGGCACCCAGGGTATTGGTGAAGATGTCCGTCATGCCGGAGACTCGTCGCGGTATATAGGCTTGTAGAACCTCGATCATGAAACTCAGTGTTGCCGCAGCGAAAATCGTAAGGACAATTGACCGGCCTCGGCCACGCGTCGACATCAAATAGGCACAAATCACAAAGCCCAGAGGAATAAATCCAGCAACGTTTTGAAGAACATCCTCTACGTACTCCCAATTGGCTTGGAATTCCTTCACGGGGGACGACAACAGGGCTTTATGTGGTATCTCGAAGTATCTTGGTATTTCAAGATCCGGTCCAGAAACGACCGCACTGTGGATTTCGTGGCCCGCCCGCTCCGCGAAGGAGTAGACGGCAGCGGCTCCGCTTAGTCGGGAAGGATCGAGCACACGGTTGCCGGTCCATCCCTCGTAGTGCTCAAAGACCTGCTCTGGATTAAGTTCATCTGAGTAGATTGCCAACCCAAGAAGGTCCCCGGACCACGGTTCGTAATCTACGGGCGAATTCCCGATAACAATCTGTCCAGAGAGTTCGCTTGGCGAAGTTGTGAATCTGGGAAAATGTTGCGGGTCCTGGCCATTGCTGTATACCGTTGTCCCGTTAGGCCCGGACACAATGGTCACTAATATGATTTTTCCCACCTGGGACGCATGGTCGACATCGAGCTTTCTTTGTTTCATCTGGCTCTTGGTTTCCACTGCGCTGCGCACGAGCAAGCTGTCCCTCCACTGTCTTATGAGAAACTGTCCCGGATTGTTCGGTGTGTAAAAACTCAAAATCGTGGACAACGACGTAATGGAAGCTGGCCTGAGGAGGATCTCCAGCGTGCAGGACTGCTGGGGACCGTTCTTTGCAGCTTGCAGGGGTACTTTGCTTATAACGACGCCGGGGCCCTCGAACTCGATTCCGTTCGAGTCTTTCAGCCAGTGAACCCGGTTCCGGGGGAAAGGATTGAAAGGCCACAGCGTCGCGGCCAGAACAGCTAAAATCGTGACGATGCAGACAATTCCGAGTATGTTCTTAGCCTGCGCTGCTTGCAATTTGTAGTACACCGTTTCTTTGTCGGACGTATCGTTTTGAATGCGCGAATATTCTACGCGTGGGACGGCAAGAAGTAGATTCGAGTCGCCGAAAGGATGCGAAGCCGGGAAGCTCACGCTGCTGTTGCGCGCCATAGGGCGCCCTTGGTGGATGGCCCGCCTGCTTAAGATCGGCTATGCGAAAAGCACTTTCATCGGAGCACATTTCCCGCGTCTCGCACGACAGGTCTGCCAGCTCGCGACCGGGGACTCGGTTTCTTCCGGCCATTGTCCTTGTTGTGATCCTAAGCGTAGCGGCGACCGGGTGCAAAAGTAGCCGGGTTGCTACCGGCACGGCGCTGATCCAAGGGCAGCAGGAAACGGCTGGGCAGCCCGTGACATCGACGAGCAACCGTGCCGTCTCGCGTCTGGTCTGTCCGGCGTTTAGCCGATCCACGGTACCATCGACATTGCCGTTGAGAGGAGGATATAGAGTAATTCTTTCCTGGAAAGTAAGCGATCCTGAGGACGCCAAACACGCTACCGCCGTCGGTTATTGCGTCTATCGCGGAACAGATCGGAACCGCCCCCCGACAGAGCTGCTCAACCGTTTTCCGTTCTCTGGCAGCAAGTGCGCGGATGACTTGGTGGAGAATGGTAAGAAGTACTATTACCTGGTCCGGGCGGTCAGTGACAAAGGAGCTACCAGCCTCGCGTCAGCACCGGCTCGAGCCGCAATACCAAAAGGGCCACGAACCAGTTCGGAAGTTTCCGCAGATTCAACGCCTCTGTGCCGCGAACCAAGCAGTGTGAAATAGTTTTAGTTGGATTTTTGCTCCTGGCTGAGAGCCGTTTTCACATAGCCAGAAAGCGTTTCGGCCAAGTTTTCGAAATGCTTGCCGATCATTCCCAAGTGATCGCCCGGCACGGTTTCGACCTCAAATTCCGCTGCGAGATGTTTCCAGAAAGCAGTCGGGTCAGTCGGAAGATAAGAGTTGGTCTCAGGACGCACGAACTTGATCTTGCCCGGATAAAACCGCGGACGATAGCGCCTCATCGCCAGAAAATCAAATTGCTTAACCTGCGCCGTTGTTTCGGCAAAGGATAACGATAAGCTGGAGGCATTTCCAGCCGGCCCCTGTGGTTTGCGAACGCCCGCATTTCCCAGTCGCTTTCTAAGAGCGCCACGCACCTGTTCGAGTGCGACACTTAAAGGCTTTCGTCTTAAATCCGAGAGATGATTCTTTATCTTTTTTGCGATCAGCCACATGCGATCGCCTGGTGGAAGATATCGAGGATCAGGATAGGAATCGACCATCACCAGCAACGCAACATGCTTGCCACCCTTCAACAGACGCTGTGCCATTTCCAGTGCGATCAGGCCGCCAAATGAGTAACCGATCAGAATGTACGGATCTTGCGGCTGGAGTTCCCGGAGCGCATCAAGATAATACTCGGCCATATCCTCAATGCGTCCGAGTGGTGGCGCCAATCCGTCGACGCCTCTGGCCTGAATTCCATAGATCGGATTTTCCGTGCGAATATGTCTTGCCAGTTCGGAGAAACTCGCACGCCCACCCACTCCGTGGCCAATAAAGATTGGCGGATGCTTACTGCCCGCCTTCAGTAGGACGAACGGTGAAAACCGCGGAAGCGTGGGCTGCTCCAATACCGCAGCCAGCGCCGAGATCGTGGGGGCATAGCAGATCGTTGCGGTCGGCAGTTGCCGGTTAAACACATGTGCGATCTCGGCAAATGTCCGATCCGCCAGTTGGTCAGTGCCGCCCACAGCATAAAACTTTTCTTCGGGTCCTATCGGTGACCGTTGCAGCACACGCTGCCATATCTGCGTGAGCGCTTCGATGGTCTCGGCACTCGGGTTGTCAGGCCGCTCTTTAAGCAAAGCTCCGGCGCTCATGAGTGTGCGAATGTCCAGTAGAGTTCTCTTGCTTTGGTATAGATGGGACCAAATGGAAGCGAGCGGTCGCTGATCCTGGTCACGGGAACGACCTTGGAGTAGTTTCCCGTGGCAAACATTTCATCTGCCTTCTCGAAGTCCTTATAGGTCAGAGTTTTCTCGATCACGATCACGCCGGCTTTACGCAATAACCCAATCACCCTCTGGCGTGTGATCCCGGCCAGAAATGTTCCGTTCGCGATTGGAGTAAGCACCACACCATCCTTCGCCATAAAAACATTGGAGGTCGCCAGTTCCGCGACGTTGCCGCACATGTCGCAGACCAGTGCATTGTCGAAACCCCGTTCGTGCGCTTCGAAGAGAGATCGCGAATTGTTGGGATAAAGACACCCAGCCTTGGCATCGACTGGCATTGTGTCAATGGTCGGCCGTCGATAAGGCGACAGAGTGACCGAGAAGCCCTTCGGTACCCGCATCGGCGCTTCGTAGATCGATAGGCACCAACGGGTCGACTCGGGATCGTGCGCCTGAACCCATGGTCCTTCTTTCTCCGCCCAGTACATCGGCCGAATGTACAGAGCGGCGTCTTTGTCGAAGCGCGCGATCCCTTCCCGCGCCAGCTTGACCCATTCTTCGGTTGCCACGGTGGGCTTCAGATACAGTTTTTTGGCCGAATCGTTGACCCGCGCGCAATGAAGATCAAGGTCGGGGGTAACTCCTTCAAATGCCCGGGCACCGTCGAAGACCATCGAGCAAAGCCAAGCGGCATGGGTGCGTGGGCCCATGATTGGGACGTTGCCTTCGTGCCACTCTCCCTCGAAATAGGTCCAGGTTTTCGACCATTCACTTCCGAGTGTCATTTACTCCCCCTCACCGCTGATCGTACGCTATGCTATCGCAAATTAACGAGGTAGTGCACGAAAGCTCCCGTTGTCAAAGTCACCGAAGTTTGGCGTAAAGCATAAGAACCGCGGTGCGAGGATCGTACAGGATTAAACTTTACTCTGTGGCCAACATCGACCAAAACGTTCGAACTAATTCGTGGTCACTTCCCGTGTTTATCGTCCTGATGGCGGTTTCCCTCGCGATTTGGTGGGCTCCTCTAACCTCTACGTTGGCTTTGGCATTGAACGAAGAACAATACACTCACATCCTGCTGATTCTCCCCATCAGCGCCACTCTGATTTTTCTTGACTCGAAAGCCGATTGGAAAGTTAACCGGAAATCTGATGGGAAATTCTCCGATCCAAGTTCAGGCTTGATTACGGCCCTTGGTTCCGCGTTCTTGGTTATCGCTGTCTGCGTCAATGCGATTGTCAGATGGAAGCTGCATCTCTCCTGGGATGTGCAACTGGCGACGACTATGCTTGCGCTCGTGCTGTGGTGGATTGCGGCATTCGTACTTTGTTTCGGCCTGCGCGCCCTCCGGCTCTCTCTTTTTCCTCTCTGTTTCTTGCTTTGGATCGTTCCTCTTCCGGGGTTCGTAGTGAGCCCACTCGTCGGATTTCTGCAGCAGGGTTCGGCCGCATCCGCGCATCTGTTTTTCGCCGCAGCCGGCATTCCGGTGGCGCAGAGGGGTATGCTGGTACACATTCCGGGATTGACCCTCGAAGTTGCTCCCGAGTGCAGCAGCATTCGTTCGAGCGCAATATTGCTGGTCACAACCATGGTTGTCGCGCACCTTCTTTTGCGTTCAAGCTGGCGAAGGGTTTTGGTCGTGGCCGCGGCGATCCCTCTTTCGGTTGCCAAGAATGGGCTTCGGATATTTGCTCTCGGCGTGCTCGCAACCCGCATCGATCCGAGTTTCCTGAGTGGCAGACTCCACCGCCACGGCGGAGGAATTTTCCTTCTTATCGCTTTGGGAGCGATATTCCTGCTTATTTGGATTCTGCGCCGTGGCGAAGCGGAAAAGCCAAAACTCGATCCTCGCGCTCCTCTTCCAGAAAAGATCCATCGCGCAAACGCTTAACGCTTACGCTCCCACGTCGATACGGCTTATCGATGGACCAGGTCAAACGTTACCGCCGCTGCAGAAGAACCGATGTTCAGCATGGAGACCATGCGCTCCATCTTGTGATGTCCAGTTTTGTGGAGTAAGTAGCTAACACCCAGCACGCCAGCGGTCTCGCCCGCGAAGTTCATTGCCAGTCCCGGAGTGCTGCCGCTAAACAGACGGGTTACAGGATTCAGTTCCCGGCCGCCGCTGCGCAGATTGTCCCGGGTCACGACGAAATCGGCGGCGCTAAAAGCGGCGCTTGTCGCGAACAGAATGCTATTCTCGCGGTCCCAAAACCGATGCGGGCTCGGCGCCTCCGGTAAGGCAACGGGTTGTACCGAGGTCGCCCTGGGAGCCGGCGTAAACGCGGCGGGTTGCATCTCTCCCGGTTGAAGCAGCGCCAACGACACGTCTTGTGCTGCGCCGAATAAACAACGACCGAGCAAAACTGCCAGTACAAACACGGTTCGGGGTCGCAAAATTGAGCCAAGCCTTTTATTGATCATCACTTTAGTGAGGGGCCGGTATTGGCTACCTGTACTAGTACTATCGCATGTGCCTGACCAGGGAGAATGGCCCCTCCGTGCCATTAAGCCATTTAGAATGATTACCTTAGAGAAGGCGCCAGTTACTGGAGTTACCAGGCAGGTCGCAAGAAGTTGCGCACGGAGATACTTTCAGCGTCGGGCAGTGGCTTTTCGCCATCCCGGAAGGGTAGTGCAGTTGGGCTCCGCAGGGCTTTTCACTACGATCGCGATATGATCGCGATTTGATTGTGATCTCGAGGAAGTATTTTTCTGTGAAGGCGCGCAGCCGCGTTGAATGAGGTCGAAGCAACGCAAACCGCGCGTGGCGTCACTTTTGGGCAACACAACCAGCGGATTGCTTTCGTCTTAAACTTAGCGGGATGAGCTTCTTCTTGGCTCTCGACCAGTGTCCTTCAATCGATTTGCCTATGGGATCGCAGTCTGTACCGGCGCCGAGCGAGCGCTCTCCATTCCGGCCGAATTTACCGATGTCGCCGCGTAATAGTATGTGTTGCCCGAGGCAACTGTGCTGTCCGTGTATGCGGTTGTAGAATTCAGTGCGGGATTTATCTTCGCAAACGTGCCATTCGCCGCCGTACTTCTATAGACGTTGTAGCCCACCACATCTGAACTGGAATTCCACCAGAGGTTTACGCTGTAGGCCGTTACCGCGCCGGTACCGCTGACAGATTCAACTGTCTTGGCAGTCGAAGCGTTGCTGACAAACGAAAGAGATCCAGCCTGCGCTCCGCCGGCGTTTGGGGTGAAAGCAACGTTGAACGAGACTGGTTGCCCAACCGGAATCGTGAATGGGAACGAAGCTCCGCTCAGAACAAATTCAGAGCTGCTGCTTGCCGCCGAAGAGACCGTCACGCTTGCGCCCGTCGCATTCATCGAGATCGATTGAGTCATGGTGGTGCCTACGGGCACGCTACCGAAAGTCAATGGTGTCGGAGCTACCGACAACTGCCCAACGACGGTTGCTGTTCCCGTGCCCGCAAGGGGTATGGCCATCCAGGGACCCAGTAGAGCCAGGCTGCCTCCAATTTCGCCGGCGGACTGCGGGCTGAAGGTCACGTTCATCGTCACGCTCTGCCCGACACCCAGCGTCAAAGGAAATGTTGCGCCGCTCATCGAAAACTGGCTGCCCATCATCTGCGTTCCGAGGATCGTTACTTTCCAGTTTCGAGAATTCGTCACGACGACAGGCACGCTGGAACTGCTTCCTACCGCGACCTGGCCAAACGAAACAAAAGAAGGACTGATGGTTAGGGCTTCGCTCTTCTGGCCCCCGCCGTCCACATTGAGCATCAGCGTCGCGTTCGAATCGGCGCTGGTCAATTTGATTGCCCCGGAAATCCATCCCGTCGCAGTGGGAGCAAAGCTCACGCTGACATCGAGACTCTGTCCCACCGCCAGCGACATCGGCAGGCTCAAAGGCGACGGCGTGAATACGGGATTGCTACTTGTGATTGCCGCGACGGTCACACTCGTCGTCCCATTGTTCGTTACAGTAGCAATCAAAGTTTCGGTTTGACCAATCTCCACACCTCGAAAATGAAGACCCGAAGGAGCCGCCGTAAATTGCGGGCTCGACGCTGCGGCGATGACAGGCGCCATGAGCAGCGAGATCGTCAGGCTGATTGTTAGAAAGTGGAGGGTTCGGAAGAAACGGTATCGGATGATGGACTGGGGGGGTCTCATGCATCTATTCTGTGAGCTTTCCATAAAACGCAAAAGATATCGGCGGTACAGCAACTTGTGGCGTTAGTACAATAGTCCCGAATTGGACCTTCGACGGTCTTCACTCTGTCGGCGCTTTCCGCTTCATCCGATCCCGACCGGCCGAGCATCTAACGGGCGTGATGTGGGCGGGACTCAAACGAACGTTGGATCATGCGCTGCGCGATGTGCAGGATCATCACACGCTGCAGGTTGCCGCTGCCCTCTCCTATTACTTCTTTTTGGCCCTTTTCCCCGGACTGATCGTCCTCTCCGCGTTGCTGGGTTCGATTTCCACGACCGATCTCTTTGGTTGGGTGCTGGTTACGATGGGCCGGCTGCTGCCCCCGGAAACCATGCAAGTAGTTTTTTCTGTTCTGGCCGATGTGCTCTCTGCCCACCGGCGCGCATGGTTTTCCCTCGGAACGCTCGGAATGCTGTGGGTCGCGACGGCCGCCTTTGACGCCCTGATCGAAGCATTAAATATTGCTAACGACCTCAAGGACGACCGCCCAATGTGGAAGACGCGACTCTTAGCTCTCGGACTGGCAGGAATCTGCGGAGGGCTCTTTCTTTCGGCACTTGCCATAATCCTCGTCGGACCGCGCTTTGGAGAATGGCTGGCTGCAAGACTCGACATCCCACACGCATTCGTGGCGCTTTGGCCCCTTCTGCATTGGACGATTGCGATCGGCTTCACCGTGCTTGCCGTCGAATTACTCTATTTCCTCGCGCCACGCGTAAGACCCAGATTTGTGGACACGCTGCCGGGAGCAGTGCTAACTGTGGGATCGTGGCTAGGCCTCTCGTCCTTGCTGGGAATCTACTTCCGTCATTTCGCGAACTACAGCCGAACCTACGGGACGTTCGGAGGCTTCATCGCAATCATGACGTGGTTGCAGTGGACCTCATTTGTGATGCTGGTTGGGGCAGGTATCAATGCCGAACTGACAAAGGCACGCAGGGCCAAAAGCCGCGACAGGGTTTTACTGACGGAAAAGGCTCGTGCTCCAGACGAAGCAGCGTAATTACAAGATTCGTTGTCGCAATTGATGCGGGCTTTAGGCCCCGAGGCCGCGATCACGATAATATCGTCAGAATCTCGTATGCAGTCGCCCATCCACAGATACTCCACCCACCTGATCGCGGGTAGCACTCACCGACCAACGTTTGTTGATCTGGTATTCGCCCTGAACCACTTCGCTGCCGGGCTGCGACACATCCGTGGAAAAGGTGAAAAGAAAATTCTTGGTTACGCGTTGCTGCACCGCAAGGGTGGCGCCAGAATTCTGATTGCTCCCGCCGATACCAGGATTGATTTGCACACTGGAGATGCCCGCGATCTTCTGCAAGCTGCCGGTGAGCTGGCTGGTGGCCTGTGAAGCGATCATGGAGTCGGTGCTCTGGCTCGAAGCCGCTGACTCCTGGGTAGTGTGGCCCCGTGCGATAAGGTTGATAATATCGGCCGTCGAAAGCGGCGGCTCCGAGGTGTAGGAAGTCGTCAGTTTATCGAATGGGCCGCGTAAATTAAGCGTGAGATTGTATTGTTCGACGGTCGTGGTCGCCGAAACGTTCAGCACCGGGCTGGTAGTATTAGGATCATCAAGGGTAATAATTCCACGCTGCAACTGGTAACGAACGTTGCGATAGAAAAGCTCGCCCGCAGTAAGGTTCGTGCGTCCCGTAATCACGGGATTGGCCACGGTCCCGCCAACCTGTACGTTCACGCTTCCTTCCAAGCTAATTTGCGTACTGTTGGCGCTCAAATTCTCCTTGGATTGCACTCCGACGGCGAGTTTGATGGTGTCGGCGAGACCAGGCTGCGCGGGTATTGCGGTGTCGCCGCTGAATTGATCGGAAAACGTGGAGAGATCGAAGTCAGGAGTAAAAGAAAGCGAGTCGATCAGAACGCGGCCGCTCAATGTGGATGCGGTTTTGTTACCGCTGAATGCCAGATTGCTGTCGAGCAACGTTCGAAGGCCATCCGGATACCGCAACCGCACTGACTTGCTCTGCAGCGCAAGGTTGAACCGTAAGTTGGGGCGGTAGATGATCGATCCCCCGGCAGAGACATCTCCGCCGCCAACCTGCCCAGTGAGCTTTGAGATTTGAATGCTCTCCTTGCCGAGGTCGAGAGTTCCATTGAGCTTCTCGACGCCGAGCGGCGCTCCGGCGTAAAGCATGGCCACATCCTGCAGGCGAATCTGGCCGCTCACGTTGGGATTCTGCACTGTTCCTGAAGCACGAATTTCGAACGAGACTGTGCCGGAACTTTTGGTGTCGGGAGAAAAGATCTTTACGATTCGCGCATCGATCACGCCTTGCGCAATCAGGTTTGCCGCGGTGTCTCCCGCCAGTGGAATATTGCCTTGCAACTTGAACGAAGTATCCGTGCCGCGAATTTCTGCGGGTTGAATGGTAAGGACTGAATGCGAGTAGTCGGCTTTCACCGGCGACGCAATACCAATTTGTAGCGACTGATACGTTGCATCGAGTGTGGGAATTGTAAGGTGCGCTTCTAATTGCGTCTTGTCTTTCAAGGGGCCTTTCAAGGTTGCATGCAATTCAGTTTGCCCCTTGAAGCCTTCAGGAACGCTGGAAAGGTAAGTGGCCAACAGCACATCAAGTGGAATCGCGGTAGTCTCAATGGAAGCATCGGTGTAATAGTCGCCGGTCAAATTCACGCTGGCGCGCGCCTGTACGGAGGCTCCAACGACCTTCGAGCTCAGAGTGAGACCCGCCTTCTGATTCGCGACGTGAAGCTCAGCCTCGATGTTCGATATTGATTTGTCGCGCACCGCAAGTTGCGGCAACCGCAACATCGCGCTTAATTGAGGATCGTCGAGAGTTCCCCGACCGCTGGCCGAGGCTGTTAAGGTTCCAGACATTCCCAAATTCTTCGCCTGTACCGCGTGCAGCTTTTGCAGAGTCAGTGACGGTGCGTCAAGCCGAACCGTATAAGCCTTGGTTCTCGGAGTGTATGAGAGATCGGCGTCGGCCGTGCCCGCCGGCAGCACCACATGCAACGACGAAACGATGGCTTCGTGATCGGTACGGAATTGCGCGGCGAAAGTTTGAATCCGTTCGCTGTAGACCTCAACGTTCGCAATCTGAATTTTTCCGGAGCCCTGTGGATCCAGCTGCGTTCCGGTGAGAGAAACCGTGGCTGTCAAATCTCCACTGACAGGATATTGGAGATTCGCGATGCGCTGCAGTTCGGCGATGGACATCTGCTGCACCGAAAGACTTACCCTGATCGAATTGCTCGGCAAGTAATTCCAATCTCGGAGAGCGACTGTGCCATTGATTGAAGCGCGCCCGCGTTGTGCACTGACGAGTGTGCCGTTCGTAACTTCGATCTGCGACGGGCTCGCCGCGAGACTTGCCTGCACACTCCGCCACTCGCTGTCTTGCACATTAAGATCTTGCGCGGAGAACTGTCCGGCGATCTGCGGCTTCGCCAACGATCCGCGCACGGTCGCGCTTAGATTCGCAGATCCGGAAATTGGCGGCAGAGCGGAACCGCCGCTGCGGAAAGCTACAGCGAGAGATTCCAACTGATGCAGATCGCGGGCATTAGCCTGCAAACGCAAGTTTGAGCGATTGCTGATCTCGCCATCTGCAGTCAGGGTCGCGGACGGGATGTGGAGCGTCGATTGGCGAAGTGTAAGAGAATTGCGCGCCCCGTCGTACGTCGCGTGAATCGTGCCGTTGATGGGAATCTGATTCCCGGACGTAGTCGAAATCGTACCAGATGTGCTTTTCGCCGCGGCGCTCACCGCAAGATCAGAGCTCAGCCGAATTTTGCTGACGCTGCCCGTCCATGAAGCGTCGGCCGTGCCATTGAGCGTTCCAGAGACGGCAACCTGCTTCACTTCGAGGAGTGTCTGCTGCATCTCTCTCAATGAAATGTTGTGCAGCGAAGCTCGCGTGTGCAAGGAAGGCATAGCGTCCAGATTCTGAGCGCTGAGATCGGCATTGACGCGTCCTCCCAGAGAATCAAATTCAATATTTCTAGCTCGCAGCGATCCGTCTGCGAGTTGATACCTTCCTCGCAATTTACGAGCCGACACGCGGCCGCCCGCAGCCACGGCGGAGAGTGATTCGCTCGCGATCTCTCCGTCGACGGCTAGTCCGCGCAGCACAGACTGGTTCGGAATACGCCGGTAGCGAATCTGTCCCGTAAGCAGAAGATCCCCAGCAGCCTTATACGCCGGCGCCACGGAGGCAAAATCTATCGCATCCATGCGAATGTGATAATCCCCGGCGACGACCGGTTCAGCATAGTTGCTTAGATTTCCCCGCACCGAAGCGACAGAGTTCCCAACTTTCAAGACTGCTGATTCAATCGAAAATAAAGTAGGAGTGGCACTGAACTTCGCCTGAAAGCTGTGTGGCAGCGGTTCGTATCGCCCATAATGCAAGTGGCCATTGGCATAAGAAATCGAACCGCTGTAACACGTGGCGAGCCGGTCAAAATGGATCTCAGCGCCCAGGTCATAAAGATCGGCATCGAGTGGCGTTTCCCGGTCGTTATAAGTCACTTCACCCCGAGTCAATTGTGCATGCCGCACCGCGAGATCGAATACGCTCGTCTTCGAACTGCCTTTGCCCCGAGGAGCAGTTGGCAAGTTGCTGTTGCCTGATCCGTCGACTCGCACCCGCGCCACGGGGTGCTCGATGACGACCTCACTCAAATTTACCCTGCGATGCAGCGCGGACTGAACCTTGAATCCCACTGTCAATTTGTCGATGTGCAAGAGCGGCGCTTCGTAAGCGCTTTCGGTTCCATGCACCGTGATGTTATAGAGATGTGCGGTGAGTGTGGAAAGACTGAAGTCGAGCTTGCCGATCGTCGTGGGCGCGCCGGTGCCTTGCTGGGCTGCCTCAGCGATCTTTCGCCGAGCGAACTGATTAAAGCTACTGCTCTTCAAAAATATATATCCACCAACCCAGGCGCACACGACCAATAGCGCGACCAGGGCCAGCATCCATCCTGCAATTTTCCGCCACTTCATAATAGTTTCGTCCGCAAATAACTTCTCTTAAAACGCCTGGCCGATGGTGATGAAGTACTGCGTGGGGTTGATGCCGGGAACGGGATTGAGGTTGCGGCCAAGATCGATTCGAATCGGGCCAATGGGCGTCGAATAGCGAAGCCCAATCCCCACCGTATTCGTGTAGTTGTTGACGAAGTTCGGCAGGTTAATTGCGCTGTAAACATTGCCGCCATCATAGAACACGACGCCGCCAAGTGCCTTCATAATCTTCAGCGGGAAGCGCAATTCGGAGTTCAGGATGAAAAGTTCGTTCCCGCCTACCGGCACCGTAACGTTGACGCATCCCGTCTGATTTTGCAGGCCGGTGCAGAAGGGAACGATGCGCTGCGGCCCCGCTTCGTCGATGGGAAATCCGCGAAGAGAAGTGCCACCGCCGGAAAAATAAAGCTGACTAGTGGGAACGAAACTACCGGAAAAAGATTTCGCCAATCCGAGACGAACGCTGTTGGCGAATACAATCGAATGAAACGACTTGTAGGTTGCAAACTGCCCGAAGAGCCGTGCGAAGTTCGCACTGGATCCAAGGGCAGTTGGCGTGATGCCTAGATTGACGGTTGCGAAGATCCCACGATGCGCATCCAGAGGTTTGTCGCGCGTGTCGCGAATCACGGCGCTGGAAAAGGTCGAGAGGCGCACGTTTCGATCCTGAGACAAAACCAGCTCGGGCACCAGCACCTGCGAAAGAATCGTCTTGTTGAAGTCATACCGCAGTTGTAGGCGCGTGTTTTTCTTGCGGCTGAGCACTCGCTCGACCTGGAACGACAAATCGCCGAGGGTGGCCGCGAATAACGGGTTTTCCGTCGTCCGTTCCAGGGAGAAACTTGTCAACGAACTCCATTGCGAGCCAATAAAATGCGGCTGCGCGTAGTTCGTGAGAAAACGCTGATCGAGACGCGAAAGAAGAATCGATGCACCTAAGGTTTCACCCACCCCACGCATGTTGCGGCGATCAAATTCAATCGAACCGCGCGGGCTTGCGTAAGTAGCCTGGCTCGGTGCGATCTTATTGTTGCCCAGACTGATTGTCGGCAGGCCAGGGACCGCAACCGTTCCCGAAGGGACGTTGCCGCCGCGATGAGAGACCTCAAAGCCAAAACCGTAAATAATCTCGTTGCGCTTCGACTCATGGACCTTGACCAGCGCCGTCTCCTCGGTTTGATCCGTAATCGGCTGCCGCGGCCCGACGCTCGACCAGTCGAAAATATTTAAGTCGTAAAGGCGGGTTTCCGCTCCCAGCATCTGCACTTTTCTCATCGGAGACTCGGCGGGAAGCTGCGCCGTCCTTTCAATGAGCGAAAGCCGGGTTCGCTTCTGCCCAAGGTAAACAACGGGGCCAATGCGGACGAGTTGATGTTCGTCGATCGCATAAGTGACGTCCACTCGGTGCGGATCGCCGGCCTCGCGGCTAACAGTTGCCTTTATTTCGGCGTTAGGGTAGCCGCGGTCCAGATAGGTAGCCGAAATGCGGTTGCGATCTTCCGCCAAGCGCCGCGGAGAATAAGGTGCGCCGGCGCTCAGCTCGAAGCCCTTCGGAGCCGTCAGTTGGTCGAATGAAATATGGTCGTTTCCAGTGACCTTGATGTCTCCGACCATAGTCTGCTTGCCTTCCGTAATTTCAAATGAGACGTCAATTTTCGGGTCGTGCTTCATCACACTCGAAGTTATCTTGACGTCCTCATATCCTTTATCGCGGTAAATAGCCTCCAGGTTGGCAACGCTTTGCTTCAGCAGTTTCTGGCTGACGCTGCCGTGGCTCCAGATGTGAGACTTCCGGACTACAACATGAGAAAGCAAGTCTGACTCAGAAATCTCGTGGTTTCCATGAAACGAAATGCGATCGACTTTGAGTTTCTTCCCGCGGTCGATCTCGTAGACGAGTAAAACCTGGTCGGGCTGCCGCGTAAGATTCACTTTTACCGCGACGTCGAAGTATCCTTTCTTCTGAAAGTAATCAACCAGATTTTCCTGTCCTTCTTCCACCAGATCGCTGTCGATGCTCCGCTCGGAATAAATCGGAATCAACTTTCTCATCTCCCGTCCCGAGAGAAATGGCAGCCATGAAAGCTTCGCGCCAGTCGCACGCACGGTGACCACCGGACCAAGCTCCACCTTGAACGAAACGTCTACGCGATTGTTTTCTGAGTGATACTGCGGTGGATTCTGTTGCACACTGCTGGCCAGGCGATGTTGCTGCGAAAGAGTACGCTTGATCTGCGCTTCGGCGGCCTTCAGGCGCTCCGCGGTATAAGGTTTGCCGGTCTTGAGCAGACCTCCCGTGAGCCGCGCGCGAAGTGTACGGGTGGAGTGCAGCAAACGCGCGGCGTCGGTGCCCTCAGGCCCCTGAATTTCCACCTCCGCGATTCTAGCTCTCTTCCCAAGTTTGACCGCAAAGCGAACGTTGACCAATTGGTGCGCATCGTCAATCTTGATGTCAGATTGAATCTGCGATTGAAAATATCCGTTACGCTTAAAGAAATCTTGCAACGCTTGTTCCCCCACAGCGACGCGAGCCGGATCATAAGGATCTTCATCCGGAAGATCGGCAACTTGCAGCAGCCGTGTATAGGAAAGAGCCTGCGCGGCACCAGGAAAGTCGACAATGCCAATGAAGTAGGCGGGCTCAAGCAGAAAACTGACGCGTATTCCGGAGAGATCGGGAACGACACTTACCGTGACTTCAGGAAAGTGTCCGGCTTGTTGCAAGGCTTGAACGCTGGCCTCGACCTTTGCCTGGGAATAAGGCTCTCCGGCTTTCTGAAGAGGAACCGAGCGCAATGGTTCCAGATCGCGGTGAGGATTGCCAATCAACGCAACGGCGCTTACGTTCTGACCTTCATAAACAGTTGACGGCCCCTGGACCTGAACTTGGCCCAATACGCAAGTCGCCGAAAACAAAACGAGTAGTGCTGGCAGACGCATATAGGGGCGAGAGTTGCCGGTCGCGCGCGCATCGACCTCCGAGCCTTTCACAGTGAGCCAAATGTTACCAGCCTCAAACGTGGAACCGATGTGGATGTTGGATGCCCTGATGAACCGAGGTGTTGGTTTGCGAGAGTTGAAATGCCCCAGCGAGAATCAAAACGTCGCGCGCCCGGAGTGTTCAACCAACTTCTCGGGTGTCGAACGCATTATGCCTCACTTGCTCTTGTTTTCCGGAGGCGCCGGTTTCGGGCCGCCACATTGTTTAAGTAGACGTGACCCTCGTTGCCCCAAGCGAACGGCCCCCGGCGTCTGCACCAGGAAGAGCACCAGGAGCAGCAGGCTAATCAGGTTCTTGCCAACTTGAGTTCTCTTCATCTCCGCTAAACGCTCTTCGCTCGGCGTACGGGCGTCCGCTTCACTAAAACGTCAGATGCAGCGCCATTTGAATAAACCTCGGGCTGCCGATGGTGTGCTGAATCATGCCAAGGTTCAAGGCCGGGGGACATTGGTAAGCCCCCGCACCTGCCACAATGTTCGGACCCACCGGCAGCGGAACGCAAGGCGCCGGTTCTCCGGTCGAGGTGTTCAGGGGGCCAAAAATCGGCGGGTTGCGGAAATGAGTGACGAATTCCACGCTGTTGCTGGGGACATCAAAGCTGGGGTGATTGAATACGTTGAAGAACTGCGCGTCATACTTGAGCGAGAAACGGTCATTGATTTTGAAGCCCTTAAATACCCCGAAATCAAACCGATTCTGAAACGGTCCGCGGAAGATGTTGCGCCCACCAGTGGCGTAAGGTGTTTCGAAGTAGTCGCAAGCCCCGGTGCTGGGATCGCACGGCGGAACACCGTACGTGGGGTCGCCCGGTGCAAGCAGCGGAGGTGGGCCGAACGCATTCACGTTCAACACAGGCTTGAGCGCGTTGATGCCGGTCGTTCCCTGCAGAATTGGATTCTTCGAGGTCGAGCCGGCACCCCCGACCGGTACGATCGGGTTCGTAATGAAGTCGTTGCCTCCGCCCCAATAGATGCTGGCTGCGCCGCCGCTGAAGTCGTTGACACTGTACGGCTGGCCACTTTCGAGCGTGGTTACCCCGTTGAGTCCCCACCCGTTAACGATGTAGTTCAGAGCACGGTTTTTCGTGGCTAGCTTCGGAAAATCATAGAGGTAGCTGAGCGTGAAGACGTGGGTGCGGTCGAAATCGGAGCTGCCGTAATTTGATTTCAGATTATTCGGGTCATTGCCCGTAAAGAAAAGCCCCAACCCGCTTTGTTCATCCAAGGTATGCGAATACGTGTAAGAGCCGGTGAGGAGCAGTCCGTGACTCATCCGCTTGTTCAGGCCGACTTGCAACGCGTCGTAATTCGAAATTCCTCTGGCCTGGTACGAAGTCGAGTTGGGATCGTACCCGATGAAAGGAACACGCAGAGCTGCGTTGCCACTATTGAAACCCGCGACAAGCGTCTGAACATTCTCTACTGCTACACCGGGTACCTGCCAACCATACGAATACTGTTGCTCGTTTGGGCCTCCAACAAGGAGATGATGCGAGGGAGTCGCGAGCTGCGCCTGGTTGAAAGGCAGCGGAATGATTTCGTGGACTCCATGGTTACCGACATATCCTAAAGTTGCAACCCACGTGTTGATGGGCTGCCACTGCAGATCGAGCGTCCAGTTCTCTGAATAGGGCAGTTTGTTCGTGGGATTGTACCCGGCGAAGAACAGGCCGCTGCATCCAAACTGGTTATTCAACGTACAAAAAGGCGTCGTCTGCGCGATCAGCTGGCTCGCGTTCGGGATAAGGCTGATTACGCTGGAAAGGTTAGTGGGTGGAGGCGGGGGCGGGGTCGTACCAAATGGAAGCGCGAACGTCGCGGTGTTGCCGTTGGCAAAGTTTGGCACCACGAACGGCTCAGACATAGTAACCCCGAAGGGTCCACTGATTCCGCCGCCGGCAGGCTGAGAGAACTCGGAGAAATATTCGCCGCGATCATAATAGAGCCCGAAGCCTGCGCGCACGACAATGTTCTTCACGAACTTCGGACTGTAGACAATTCCCAGCCGTGGAGCGAAGCCCCACTGCCGGCCCGTAAGCGTCGAGTTGCTCACGCCCTTGCTGCCAAAAGCTTTATTATTTCCCGCGATCACAAGCCCGATAGCCTGCCCGCCGTTTCCAAACGAGTCTGTGGCCGGGTCATATTGATAGTCCTTGGGGTAAAAATTTGTGAGTAACCCGTCCTTCTCCACCAGAGGTCCGTCCCAGTCCCAACGCAAACCCAGATCCACCGTCAGGTTAGACTTCAGACGGATGTCGTCCTGGGCATAAAGTCCCGCCTGCCGCGAACGAAAGTGACGGTTCGATATGCCGGAAAAGATCTCAGACGGCGATGCCGAGAATCCGCACGAGTTAACGGCACTGCAGAGATTTCCCTGCATGAAAGTTCCGAAATCAGCAAAATTTAGCCGTGCCGTCTGGGAATCCTTGTTGGTCACATTCAGCTGCGTGTAGTCGAAATTGAAGCCGGTCTGAACTGTGTGCCGTCCGTGGACCCAACCCAGGTTACTCGAGCCCCCGAAATCGTTCTGGAAGATTCCCGCATTGGCGAAGTTCGAGGGCCCGATCGCGAGTGTATCGGAGAGACCATCCACATTGGCGATGGTGATCAGCGGGAACTGATTGTAACCGGGTATGGTAATCCCCTCGCTGGAAGGTGTGAGGAACTGATTGGTCCCGGCGTAAGCCACCTCGCGGATAAAACCTAACCGCTGTTCCCAGCTCAGGTTCGGATTGAGAATGGTCGTATTATCGAGCGCCACAACCTGACTTCCGGCATTCATTGTTGTCGGAAAGCCGAGCAGTGAGCTGTTGGAGAATGAATTCGTGTTGGGATCTCTCTGGTAGTAGTACTTCCCCGCAAAACGGTCTTTCGCGCTGACGTTGTAATCGAGATTCGTGATCACCTGGTCGGCCCTGAACCGCGCAGGGGGACCTTGAATGCGGGAATCGGCGAACAGGTTCTGCAAGGTCGACAGCTGGTTAGGATCTGTTTCGGTGTTAGGGATGAAGAAGGTGCCGTCGGGCGCCTTCTGGTTCATGATGTTCACGGCGACTGGACTCATATCGGCTGCCGTGCACAGGCGAGGCGTGCTCCCTCCGCAGGGCGGGCCAGAACCCGTATTGAAATTCACGAAATCAGCGTTGACCAGGTTTGCGAGCGTCCCGGCCGAACGATCGCTCGTCAGGCTCAGGGTGCCTGGGAACGCCTGGACTGCTGCCGGAACTGCTACCAGCGAGTTCCCCAGTAACTGATCGGTAACACGCTGCCCCTGATACGATCCAAATAAGAAAAGCTTGTTCTTCTTGATTGGTCCTCCGAACATTCCACCAAACACGAGGCGGTGCAGCGGGGGCGTGGGGAACCCGGCATTGCGGTTGAACCAGGGATTTGCGTTCCATCCTCCAGTCTGGTAGTAGTTCCACGCGCCACCGTGAATGCTGTTAGTGCCGGATTGAGTTGTCACCTCAATGTGGGCGCCACTGTTTGCGCCTTGCGAAGCGTCGTACATCGCCGAGTTCACGTGAAGTTCCTGTATCGTTTCCGGCGGAGGAGTCGGCAAAGCCTGACCGATTGCGCCGTAGACGGACGTGCTGGTCTGAATCTCGCCGGTTTGAGCGTTGCTGCCCTCTCCAACATTGACCGCAACCCGCCCGGACGTAAGCTGGCTCGAAGACTTGCCGTTGAAGATATTGTTCGCATTGACGCCATTAAATAGGAAGCTGTTACTAGAGTCGCGCTGCCCGTTGGCCCAGATGCTCTGGTTTCCGAAGCCCGCGTTCGTTCCCGAAGTATTCAACAGATCGGCGTTCACGCCCGGGCTCAGAATAGCAAGTTGCGTGAAACTTCCTGTTCCCAGCGGAGTGTTGTCAATGATTGCGCTGTTAAGGACGTACCCGGTAGTCGTATCCGTCTCATTCAGCAACGGCGTGGCGTTCACCGTGACCGACTCGAACGCGTGGCCGGGACTGAGCTTGGCATTCAACGTCGCCGTGCGGTCGCCTTGCACGATGATCTGGGGATAGACGGCGGTTTGGAAGCCTTCCTTGGTGAACGTAACCTCGTAGGTGCCAATGGGGAGGTCCGCGGCGCTGAATGAGCCGTCAATTCTGGTCTCCGCGCTGATTTGAAAATTGGTTGCCAGGTCGCGGACCTTGACCGTGGCTTTGGAGACAACGGCCCCGCTGCTGTCGGTGACCGTTCCGTTCAGCGAGCCCAAAGTTTGCTGACTCAAACCGACTTGCGGCAGGAGAAGGAAAACCAGAACAAATAAGCACGGATAGAGGATTCGGCACGACCTGAATAGAGATGCAGCAGTGAAGGATTGAGAAGCCACGGAAAGCCTCCTTAGGTAGGGACCGGCGATTTTAATGGGACCGAACCCTGAGTTCAAGAAAACAGAATGTAAAAATTTCGACTGCTGCAAAAGCCGATTTGAGGGTTGTTTAGGGCCACCCACCCAATTCGCCCCCGGTCACGGCGACTGCCTTTTCGGCAATCCTGCAACGAGCCCCGTTCCCACGTCTCCCCAGAAAGCGACCATTGTTAGCAAGAGATCACGTGACACGACCTCCGGCAAAGAACCGCGTCCTCGATGCCCCCAAAGCGCCCAGCAGAGACGTGGTAAACTGGAACTCCAAACGCCGGAGAGGTGGCAGAGTGGCCGAATGCGGCGGTTTGCTAAACCGTTGTACGGGCTAACACCTGTACCGAGGGTTCGAATCCCTCCCTCTCCGCCAGATTCCCGTAACTCCATCCAGCGCAGAGTCTTGCGAGTTGTGTCCCCAGCGCATTTCTACATCACCCGCGTACTGGCCAAAGGCAGGGGTTGCACAGTAGTTGCACACATGGTTTCGAGGGTCTTCATGGCAGCCGTTGCGTCGCTGCTTACCGTCTTCACGTAGATATTCATCGTCGTGGTGACGTTTGCATGACGCAGGATTTGCTGAATCACTTTGTCCGAGATGCCAAGGCGATGAAGATTCGTCGCCAGGCCACGCCGGAACGCATGCCAGCCATGCCATTTGGGACCCGACTCTTTAATCGCGGGCCGAATGACTTCTCGAGCCAGCGCTTCCAGATTCATCGCGTTCCCTTTGGCGTTGGCGAAGACGAAGCCTCGGGTTGGGTTGCCGCACTTCGCTCGATGCCGATCCAGTAGCGTTTTGAGTTGCGCCACAATTGGAATCGATGCCTTGCTCTTCGGACGCTTGGGCTCCTCAACCTGGCTACGCCATACAGATTTCTCAACCCGTATTTCGGTGCCATCGTAGTTTTGCCACAAGAATCCTCGGAGTTCTCCTTTGCGTGCCCCGGTGAAAGCCGCCGTGGCGACGACCGTCGCAGCGGGCTCGGGAAGGAGTGTCAGCATCAGCGCTACTTCTTCCAGCGAATAGGCATAGGTTTCCCCCGCAGGACGGCCTTTGGGGATTTCGACATCGCGCATTGGATTCGGGCTGTTTAGGACTCCCTGACGACGCGCATAACGAAAAACGCCGCTCAAGAAGTGCTTGATGTGCCCGAGGGTTGGGCGACTCAAGTCCTCACGCGCGGCGATGGACCGTAACATTTGCTGGCCATCGAGAGTTCTAAAGTCACGCAACGCCCATCCTCCGTCCTGCTGTATATAGCGATGCCAAATATTCTTGTAGCCACAATACGTCGACCGGCGCTTTTGCTCTTCAACGTATGGCAGATACAAATCTTCGACAAATTGATTCAAGCTCATCGTGCTTTCTGCGGTAGAAGTTCCGTCATTCAGCGGTCGAAGGATGTCTTCGGCCAGCTGTTCGACTGAGCGCCTGGAACGATATTTCCCTTCCGCCTTTGCGAGCTGTCGACATTTCTGAATATGCTCAATCGAGCCATCCTGTCGTGTCACGTCCTCGCGATAACGGAGATACCAATTCGAGCCTTTCAGGAACACGTATCCTGACTGGTGGTGCCGGGTTCTTTTCATACTCCTCCTTTTTAATGAACCCGTCCCACACGCCTGTTGTTCCCCATCACTATACGCCGCTCGACCCATGCTTGGAGCTCAGGGCTTCCCCACAAGAAGCGCACGTATTTACCTAAGCTCACGTGCGGCAAAGGATCCTCGGCGCGCTTTCGAACTTGATCCCGTATCCAGGAGACCGGCACATCCCACCGCCGCGCAAGTTCGCCGCAGTCGATAAATTCGTAATCTAGAATTCGTGCTCTCTCGTCCCCGACTTCGGGTCGTTCCCGTTCAACCGAGGTCTGGGACAGCCTATCTTCGGGGTGGATATCGGTGGAACCTGTGGCGGTATCGTTCCTAATCTGCATCCGACCTTCCCCATTTCTCCTTCCGTCTTCTTGATTGGCTGGCATGATTTTGCTCCGGCATGAACTTGTGCAAAGCCTCCGTACTTGTTGGGGCTCGTTCTAAACCACAACGACAATTCAGTCAAAGGATCCGTTCATGCAAATTCCCCACTCTTTGCCCCCGGGATTTGACCGAAAATTCGTTTGCGGTTAAGTTTCTGACGCTCACGATGGTGACTCACTCTCTCGTTCGAGGTCACTCGATGTTTCAATCTCCAGAAGACACCGGCAAACGCCTACGGAGCACTGGTTATCTCGCCGATCCAGTCGCCACCGTTACCGTCTATCTCGCCGCACAACTTCACAAACCATTGCTGTTGGAAGGGCCAGCTGGAAGCGGCAAAACTCAACTCGCCTACGCCGTTGCCGAAGCCGCAAATACAAGTGTTGAGCGATTGCAGTGCTACGAAGGTGTCAACGAAGAGAAAGCGATTGGAAAATTCGATGAGCCGCTGCAGAGGCTCTGCGTCGAGTTGAGGGCCAAGTCCAGTGACGTCGATTGGGAGTGCCTGCAAACCGAACTGCATGGCCAGCAGTTCTTCAGCGCGGGGCCATTGCTAAGTGCTTTGCAACACGAAAAGCCGTGCGTCCTACTGATCGACGAGCTAGACAAAGTAGACCATGCGTTCGAAGCAATGTTATTGGAACTCCTGAGCGTGTGGACTCTCAGCATTCCTAAACTCGGAACGATTCGCGCTAAGAGCATTCCCTTCGTTGTGCTGACATCCAACGAAGAGCGGCGTATCGGGGATCCACTGCGCCGGCGCAGCTTTTATCTTCGGGTTGAACACCCTACTGCCGAGCGCGAAGCAGAGATTGTCGCGCTGAGGACGCCAGAATCCAGCCGAGAATTTCACGCAGGAATGGCAGGGCTCGCAAAGGCTTTGCGTGGCTGGAGCCTGGAAAAACCGCCATCTGTATCCGAGATTCTCGATCTCGCCCAGGCACTCAAACTTCTCGGGAGCGAACAAATTACAGCGGAGATGAGAGACACTCTACTGCCCTTGCTGGCCAAGACCGAAGCCGATCGGCGCAAGCTGCTTTTGCGGGATGGATTTGCCAGTCTGATTTATGACGCCCAGCAATACACGGCTGAGGCCCTACGGGGAAATGCGGCATGAAATCGGCGCTCATCGTGGTGGGAATGCTTTGCATGATCTCAATCGGCCGGGCGCAATCTTGTAGACCGCCGGCACGGGTTGAAGCTGAGTACTACGTCACGGCCTACGCGCAACACTATCGAGTACCCGTCGCGCTGGTGCGCGCCATTGTCGAACGCGAGTCAAATTGGCAGCCCTGCGTGATCTCTCCGAAAGGCGCTGTGGGGCTTATGCAGTTGATGCCCGCCACGGCCAAGCGGCTGGGCGTGACCGACCGCTGCAACCTCAACCAAAACATCTACGGTGGAGTGCGGTACTTGGCTTGGTTGATGCAGCGGTTTCATAACGATCTCCGGCTCGTGACTGGCGCTTACTACGTCGGAGAAGACACGATCAGCAAAAGAGGCCTTGATTACCGAAATTCTGAGGTGGTCTCGTACGTCTCAACAATTAGAACAACTTACCTTCGAGAAGTGGGGATAGAACCAGAGAGCACGAACATTGCTCAGAAAAGAGATATGAGATGAACAAATGTTTGAGTTTGGTGCATCTGATAACGACTTGTTTCCTGCCTTTCTGCATGGCCTCGGCACAAACCGAGTTGCCGCAGGCGCGAATCGTGAACTTGAGTGTTGACCCAGAACAGGTCGTGGTGTTGCACGTGCGACCGGGCTACGTTAGCTCGGTGCGGGTGTTGGAGGAAGTTAGTTCGGTCGTCTTGGGCGACCCAGGTGCCTTCAAGGCCGAACACTCTGAGGACGAACCGCAACTGGTGTTCTTCAAAGCGACGATTACCAAACCCGCTCAAACCAACGCTCTGATCACGACCAGAAGCGGCCATGAGATCTCACTCAGCTTGGTCAGCCAAGGAAAATCAGACCATAATGAAGTGGTCGACTATGTCCTCAACTGCGAGCGACCCCACAGTTTTCTGATCACTTCCGTTCACCCTAGCTTTGAAGTCGGCGAAACAAAGAATGCTGCGCCAGGAGGCCTGCCAGCCGCCACTCCCCAGGAGAAACCCAATAGCGGAGGGCAACAACTGCTGACGGCTCGACGGCTCGACAATCCTCATTGGGAAGGCAAGCTGTTGCGGGTTGCGGTTGGACAGACGACGGAAAAAGAGGAGCAGATGGCAGTCCCTTTTGCCGTTCTTAACTCCTCTGCACGAACCATAGAGGTGCTGCCGCCACAGGTACAGCTCGCCGGGACATCGAGAGATAAGCACCGGAAGGCGATCAAGGCCGAGCCTGTGGCGATCAAAGATTACTGGATGACCGCGCGAAGGCTCGCACCTGGCGCGAGGGCCGATGGAGTGGTCGTGTTCGAACGGCCAAGTTTCAAGGAATCGAGCGAGCGATTGTTATTGGCAGTTGCCCAAGCGGAGGAGATCGATCGTCCAGTCTTGGCTCCTATCCCGTTTGTGGCTCCGGTAACAGGAGGTGGAAAGTGACTCGCCCCAACGGACACAGCGACAACGGCAACGTCGGATTCGTACAAGAGCCAGACGGAACTGAACTTGTCGACGGCGTGCCAATCCCTCCGCCACCACCTGCTGCCTTGCCGGAGTTTGCCACCAGAGCTAAGCAGCGTGCGAAGCAGCAGATCCAGCAGAACCGGTTCGTAATCATCGGCGCGGGAGCGATCGTGATGGCGCTTCTGATCTTTGTTGCTATCTCCATGCCTCATCGAGGCGGCCCAGATAAAGCGAAAAAACGCGGTTTAACCTCTGACGGCAAGTCGACTCCGGAACCCAACAGCGAAGGCATCGAAAAGAGCTTGTTTCCGATCACCGATTCCGGGCGCCCTGTCACAAAAGAAACGCACCAAGGTTTTCTGAACGAACGTGACCTGCAGCGAACCGTGATTCGTTCGGCATCGCATGCTGCGCAGACAGGTCAGACGAACGGAGCGGGGACGTTGGGTTCGATACCGCCTTTCGGCGGCCAGTCGGGGGAAGCGCCGCCCTATCAGCCGGCCTCGAACGCTGTGACTTCCGACGCGGGTAGGGCGGAGCGCGAAGTGATGGAAAAGCCTTCGTTAATGTACGTGCGAAAGGTCTCAGCCGGCCCGGCCGGTCTTCAGACCCTCAATGACGCAGTGCCGCAACTGGGCTTGGGCCTAGGCACCGGCACGCGATTACGGGCCCGCCTAGAATCAGCTGCAAGCACAGCTGTACGGGCGCCAGTTCTTGCCGTAGTCGAGTACAACTACGAGCGCGATGGAGAGATTATTGTTCCTGCGGGAGCCAAAGCGGTCGGGCATATCAGGAATGCGACCCGCTCAGGGGATGTGGACCTCCAGTTTGATTCTCTCCTGATGCCGGACGGCGCATCAGTTCCCATCGAGGCTGCCGCAACAGACTTGGACTTACGGCCGCTGAAAGGAAAAGTTTCGGGGAAGAACACAGGAAAGAACGTCCTGGCCAGATCGCTGTCAGGAATCGGCCAAGCCGGCGCAATGTTCGTGGGACAAGGCAGTCTCAGCCAGCCTCTGAGCGAGTCGGATCTGATGCGAGAGCGCGTCAGCAACAATATCGGCGAGACCGGCGACGAAGAGGTCTCTCGATTGGCGGTGAACCAGCAGATCGTGGTAACGGTCTCGGCTGGAGCGCCGATCTACGTCATCCTCGAACAAACACCCAAGTCCAATCAACCTGCAGCGCTAACAGGCCCTCGGAGCAGTCCGACCTCTAGCTCTTCCAACGTTGACCAACTACGCCAGTTGCTCCAGTTGCAGCAGGAGTTAGAGTTAAACCAATCGGCTGCAAACAACCAAGCAGCGCAGTAACTGTCCCTCTCTCGGCGGGACAGCTTCGCGCCCGACCTGCACCGGAATTCCAAACTTTCGCCCCCCATCATCCGAGGAGTTTCGCAGGAAGCTCAATCGATGCGAGGGCATTTGTCAGGACTAATCTGGAGGCATTATTTCCGGATTGCCCGTCATCGGCCCAGAATCCGAAACCAGCCGGTCCAGGTCGTGAGTATTATCGCTGTTTGCGTCAGGAGCGCATTATTAATGCCCGCGATAGCGCAATGCTGGCGATATAGCAAGCCAAAGAAATGCAGACACCTGTGAGGGGCGCACTGAAAAAATAAGCCTTGCAGAGCACAACAAAACCACCAAGCATTGCCAGGCCGACAACGAGGAGAAATGGTGACTGAAAAAGAAGTTGGTCGTGAGCCAACGCGAGAAAACCGAAAACTGAGCCGAACAAAATAAGCCCCATGCTGTGGCTGGCATTGAAGCCCATCCAAGCCCGCCACATTGTTGTTTCTTTCGTAATGATAGGTGAAATCTGGCTCATACTGACTTGCAGCGCGGGGTCACGGGGGGTGAGCTGTGGCCCCCAGAACGTATAGACGAGGTGGACGACTCCGAGCGTTAAGATAATGCTTGCACTAAGAACCATGAGAATTCTTGCGGCCAACATACCCTCCCCATTTTGTGGGCGCATTGTTGATCCGTTTCAGCTTTGCAACGACTTCTCTACTTGCTCTTGACGCTCCACACCCTAGATTCTATGCCGCATCATTCTCTTGACGAAATACAAAGCCCGACACGCGCTCCAGCGAGGGCCTCGTTGCGTTCAACTTCCGGTCCCGTTATCCAGGACGATGCGGCCGACATTAGCCTTTTGAGCCGGGGCTTCGAGGCACGTCAGCATTACCCAACTGAGCCCCAGGAAGCATGCTCTTCGTTGCTTGTTCTGCAAGACCAATCCCCATAAGCGTAATCATCTAACCCGAATTGTCAGTGAGCGGTTGCCTCCGGTCTGGACGCAATGAACTACATCGGCGCCAATGCGAGTCGGCCACTCTCGGTAAGTGAGCCGCAGCGGAAGGCGCTCGCGGGATTCTCCTGCGCCGCATTCCAGTCGCCATGCCAGACATAGAAGATCAGCCCCTTCAGTCGTTCCTCTTTCGCCAGTTCATCATAGTAGCCCCTCATCTCGCGGACCAGTTTTACCTTGTCTCTGTCAACGACAGGGCATGTACGGTTTGCGCCCCCAACTCCCCATTCCGTGATCCAGCATGGTTTTCCGGTAGCCTTCCCGGGAGGCTGGCATTCCGCTATACCATTTTCTTCGACATGTGCGCGCCGTTTTGCCGCGCCCTCGCTCGCTCCAGGATCGCCCGACGGAGGATAGCTGTGGAGGCCGTAGCCATCCACCAACTTATCGACTCCATGCGCACGAAAAAAATCTAGCGTGGCCGAGATATCCACCGCATCTGCTCGTCTTTGGTGTGGCCAGGTTGAGCCTCCGACATCGGCCAGGCCGGCTGTGATGATCGGCGTATTTTGATTCAGCTTGGAGTGATCGCGAATGTCTTTCAATGCCTCAAGCAGCTTCACGTATTGAAGAAATCCTTTAGCCACGCGTTTGCCTTCGGGGTCGTTCTTCAGATCGTCCGCACCTAAAGCTCTGCCCTCACCGGGAAGAGAAAAGTCGGCGTTAAAGCCCGCCCAGTTAATTTCGTTTCCCGGCTCGAAGGCCTCAAGCACAATTCCTTTCGCCTCGAGTTTCGCCAGCATAGGCTCAAACTCAGAGTGAAAACGGTCAGGGTCTATCGAGGACAGAGGATATCCTTGCCACAACCCCTTGAACCCTTTGGGTGCATGCGGCCACTTCGTTCCTGCCGCAGGCGTCAAACCCACCATCCAAACCATCTTGATGTGGTGAGCATTGACGCGCTCAGCAAAAGCCACTCCATTTTCATCGTAAGACATGGAACAGCGAACCACGCGAACCCCGGCGTGCTCCATTTCTCCTAAAATCGTCTCTTGTTGTGCCGAAGGAAGCTTGTAGGGCGCAAAGACAAAACCAACGCCAACCGCAACGTCGCGAGCTTGCGGGAAGCCCCGTGCCGGTAGCATCGTTAGCAGGACGGCAGCAGCAAGAACGAAGCCGATGGGCCTAATGCGCGCCATTCGCTGACCTCGAGTATTCCAAAAACACATTAGCGGGCGGTAGCAGATTTCCTGACGGATCTGTCAGCCAGACATCGTAACGGTAAAACATCAAAGGTCCGAGAGGGATACTCCGAGCGAGGCTCTCGAACGTCGCCAGGACCTCCTGCATACCTTGGCTGATCGTCTCACCCTTTTGGGTGGGAAACGATTTCTGCGAAAGAAAAACCCATTCGCTGACCCAAAGAGGCTTATCTCGTCCAAGGGCAGCTGCATCCTGACTTAAGGTGCCGCGAACCGACCCAACAATGTCTCCTGGGCCTGCGAGTGCGAGAGCGCGAGCAAGAATGGCGACATTTTTCTTGTTCATTGCGATAACAAACCTCATTCCTCGAGATCGTAACCGAGAAGAGCTTCCTGCTTACCTGAGTGGTCGCAATTGTGACTGTTCACAGCGAGCCTTTTCACTTTCCACACTGGCGGGGCCTGCTTGATAGTTTCGCGGCGGCAAGAGGCGTCGTCCCGTTCAGCCTTGATCAAGGCTGAGAACTGAAACCCAGCTTCTGCCGCGAAGTCGCGGTATCAGGCAAGAAACAATCCGGTGACTGGATATTAGTCCATCATTCCCAATGGGAAGGTGTGATGGTCTCGCCGGTGCTGGTTGAATGATTACGGGCGTGTGACGGGCAATCTGGAAGTTATGCCCCGGAACAGAACTTTCAACGACGCGGGCCAGAAGTCGGCTTCGAGGAAGTTTCGCCACATAGGTAACGATAAACGCGCACGGGACCTCCAATCCGAGCGTACTCTGCGCCGCCGGAAGGATGATGCCATCGCGACTCTTCGGGTGAGTGAAATTGCGATTTGGCGGCAACTGATCTCCCGCCGCGATACCTTCTCTTTCTCTGGCCCATTGACCTAGCTCGTTCGGACGTGTGGCGCCTCCTCAGGAGCGGGAAAGCTGAGACTAGGCTACCTACTGCGCTGAACTCGCAGTGAGCGAAGTATGAACAGCTCTGGAACGCACTCGCAGCTGCGCGGCGACGATCGCGTGTGTTAGCAGGTAGAAGGGCACAAGTACGGTGGGCACCAAGGACAGCGGCAGGTACTGCATCGCCTGCGACCCCACACCGGCGTGGATCAGTTGCAGCGGGCTGCCCGCCGCCGAAGTAATGCCCAGCCCAACGGCCACAACGAGGTCAAGCGTTCCAAAGGCGTTCCATCCCGCTATCGCGCGCACCGAGGGCTCTTTAGAACGGGCAATGCTGAGCGCAAGCGGAATGGCCAGCGCGCCAGTGATCATATCGCCCAAACCCGCAAAGAATGGGAATGGTCCACTCAGACTTCCTGCGATGAAGTCCAGGAGAAAGAGGACTCCGAGGATGCGCATCGCATTCAAGCCGACCAGCAGTTGCGGCGGAATTCCGAGGAGGGAGGCGCGTACCTTTTCGCTGGTCAATGCCAGCACGGCGGCCGTCAGCAGCGGCACGGCGAACATAACGCCGATCAGCGGCGCGGGAAGGTTTGGTGAGAACGCCAGCCGACCGGACGCGCCGAGGAACACCGCCAAGCCCACCCATCCCCCGCCAACGGCCGCAATCACGAGGCGACGGGCGAACGAGCCGGAGAGCGCCTGCGTCACCGCAACCAGATCAACCGCGATAACAGCCATTGTGACGATCGAGCCGGCGAGATCTAACGGAGTCACTGAATGAGACATCGAAGTTCTCCTTTCAGATCATAGGATGATACGTGTCATCCTATGGATTCGGGTTTTTTCGGCCGCTAGACAAAGTGGATTGAGCTGTGGGATGACTACCGGCATCCTATAATCAGTCATGCGTTACCGGTCTGAACATAAAGCGGAAATCCATCGGCAAATCGTGAAGGAGGCCTCCCGGCGCGTTCGTACCGAAGGATTGCATGGTGCGGCCGTTTCAACCGTGATGCGGGACTCTGGTCTGACCCACGGCGGCTTTTACAAGCATTTCGGGAGCAAGGACGATCTGCTGGTAGAGTCTTTGCGCGACGGCTTCGCAGAGGTCGCCAGTATCCTCGCTCGCGCGGCCGAACAGGCGCGACCAGGCCAGGAGTGGAAGGCCATTGTGAAAACCTATTTACGCCCGGAAATGTGCGACTATCCCGAACGCGGCTGTCCGCTGCCGGCCCTCGCGCCCGAATTAGCGCGGGCAGATCCGGCGATGAAAGCTCAGATTGTCGGGGAACTTGTGAAGTACAGAGACCGCATGCTGCCGTTTATGCCTGGCCGGCGCGCCGCGGACAAAGAGCGGGCCTTCTTTGCGATCTTTTCAACCATGATCGGAGCAACGGCCCTCAGCCGCATCCTTCCTGCTCAGGCGCGAGCCCGGGTGCTTGCGAGCGCTCGTGATTTTCTTCTGCGCAGCTTTTGATCATCCATGGTCAGCCTCATGAGCCTTCGCCCCAGCTTTCCCCTTACTGACTGATTACGAGCGGCTTGCACTGAGCGGGCAAAAATAGGTCCTTGTAATCGCGCCTAGCGTCAATTGGGCGATTGCTGACGAGAAGCCGACTCCCAAGGAACATCACCCGTTCTGTAGGGGGATGACTTGAAACCCGAGCTGAGCTGCTTGCCTTCGGAGCCGAAATTGTGCGCGTTTTAGAGCTTCTTCGTCGCAGCGGTGAAAGACACTCTCGTCGTAAGCCTCCCTCGTGCCAAGCAGGTGATACACAATGCGTGCGAGTTTGTGAGCGGTGGCAGTGATTGCCTGGGGCTTGCCGAGTTTCCGAGTGATGCGCCGAAAGAACTCGCCGAGATAATCTTTTGCATGATGCAGCGAGTTGGCCGCCATTCGTAGCGCCGTGGCAACGCGGCTCCTGACGCGGCGACTCTTGGTATAGAGCACCTTGCCCCCGCTGATCTTGTTCTCAGGACAGAGTCCCAACCAAGATGCAAAGGCGGAAGCATTGCGAAACCGGGACACATCTGTGCCGATCTCGCAGAGGATGGTTTGGGCTGTAATCGCGCTGATGCCAGGCACGTTGGTGAGATCGACTCCGAAGATTCGATACAGCTCACCGCGGAGGTCGAACGTCTTCGGCTCATACCGGCGCCGCTGATAAGCGGACGCCTTGGTTCGTTTGGGTACTGTTGGCTCCGCAGTCGTCGCTGTCTTCAGAGTGCCGAGTTGACGTTGAATCTCTTGATCCGCCTCAACGACCAGCCGCTGGTAGTAGCGGAACGCAGCCAGTGACTGTCGGAGCGCGAACAAGTGCTCTGGGCGATAGTCACCCTCAAGCGATTTCGCGATCGTGTCCTCACTGCTTTTTACGCCGCCATGACAGAGCCGAGCTAAGGTCACGGGATCTCGTTCGCCAGCGAGGATTGCATCCAGTATCCGGAGACCGCTCATCCCGGTGATGTCGTTCAGGACGCGGTGAATCTGGAGATTCATCTGATCAATCGCTTTCTGCATGTGCAGCACATGCTCTGCCGCCATCTGGATCAGACTACTGCGGTGTCGCCAGAGAGAACGAATAGCGCAGATGAAGCCAGCAGGACGGAAGCTGGCTCGCAACAGACCCACAGAATGGAGGTACTGAAGCCACTGGCAGTCGGACACGTCGGTCTTCCTGCCGGGAACATTCTTTACGTGCTGCGCGTTGACGAGGCACACCTCTAGCCCGCGGGACTCGAGGATTTGATACATGGGAATCCAGTACACGCTCGTTGACTCCATTGCTACTGAACGAATCCCGCACTGCTGAAGCCAGTCCGCAAGTGCATTGAGATCGCGGGTGAAGGTTGGAAAACTGCGGACAGGTTGGGGATCACGATCAGGGCTGACTGCGATAAACAACTCGCTTGCACTTACATCGATGCCGGCTGCATCTGGGTGCAAGATGGGCAATTGCTCGCACCGTTTCTTTGCTCTCTTCGCCATTGGCTCCTCCGAGGACCGGCCGGATGCCCAAGGCGCGAATCAAAAGCAAACTCCCAATCGAGATCGTCGTCAGAGCTGACGAGCGTCATCACACGTCTGTACGCAAACCTCGGACCCACGCTTATCGTCGGGCTTCTGAAGCACCAGTGTCGGCGCGGGCTGTAGCTGTCATCCGACCGGTGCCAATCATCATCGCTCTCCCCTTGTTCCTTTGCACCCTGTCTGGCAAACGCCAGTTGCACGCTTGTCGGTATCAACCTATGAGTTGGTAAGGGCATTGGCGGCTGCGCGCTAACCGTGAATCATCACGAGCACGAGAGCAAAGTGCTGCACCGAGAGCCCGTTTCAGGGGGAGTAATCCTGGGTTGTCGCGACGCGGCCTGAGTTCTTCTGTGTCAAGTCAGGATTTCGACTCCGGCATTCGCTCTGCCGCCGGCACAAAGCCACCTTCGACGAGAATAAGATCGAAATTGGCTGCTCCTTCGCGGCGTTTCTTCACTTCCTGGTAGGCTGCGCTGGTGTACCAGTGCCGGGCCTCTTCCATCGAAGGAAACTCAAATAGGACCACTCCTCGCACACCACCATCGCCTTCAAGAACCTCGAACGGCTTGTAGGCAACAAGCGGCTTGGCATCGAATCCCTTAAACGCTGGCGCAACATTGGCCCAGTAATCTTCAAGGCGCTTGCGGTCAGTAACGTGTCTGCACAATGAAATAAGATACGCGGGCATCGTTCTCCTTTTCAGCTTGCCCGGCTCGGCGAAGCTCTCATTCCTTGAGGATATCGCGGAGCTGGTGAGTTGCATACTTTCGGATTGATGCCGCTTCAGAAAGGACTTGGGATCGATGTTGGCAACTGACCGTTTTAGAGAAAACTCCTCGGGCAGCGGCGCTGGAGCCGTGCTTAACAGACTCAGGAAGGGAACAGCCGACAAGACACCTTTCACAAGCGTGAAATGCTAACTTTTTACTTCAGGGCAATGCACTCATCGAGCACGGACTTGGGCTGGCATCGAACATTAGTCCTGATAAACGCGCATGTCGCCATCAACCTCCGAGTGGTCGGCTAACCAGAGTTATCCAGATTGCGATAGACGGATCGGCACCGCCAAGTCGGGCGTTCGTACTCCGGCTCGTTGTGAGATGCACCAAAGTCAAACATTTGTTCATCTCATAAGACTTTCCCTTGCGGCATAATTTCAGTACGAGATTCCTTTTTGAAATCCATGCTCAACAAGGACTCTCGGCAACCTTCAATCTGTGCTTTCTCCCTTGCGGCGCCCTAAATGCCTTTCTGAAAACGCTTCGAGACAGCCTGCTGACTTGCCCGAAATCTGAAATGCCCATATGTTCTCGCCTGCGATGCGGGAGATTGATTCACCGCAATCGCACGCGAGGAGCATATGAAATTGTCGAGTTGGAGAGGCGTGCGGTATCGCTTTGCACTTCTGAGTCTCTTGATTCTTGTTTGCCTTCAGCTGTTTCCATTGCTGTCCAATGCTCAAAACCTCGGACAGTCACCACAGACAGGCCAGGCCGTACAGGGACAAACCGCGGCCCAACCGGAGGGAACCGTGCTCAACCTGGTGAACTGGGTGGGCAACGTGATCTCTCCTGTGGGAGCGGCACTGGCGGTGGTCATGGCCGTCGTCTCCTATTCGCAAGGCCGTGGCGTGGCGCGCTGGGCTGTCACGGCCGCCGGACTGCTTGTGATATCCGGTCTAACGCGCCTGATTGAGTTCTGGATTCAGAACGGAACTGCGGGCGTGCAATAGGAACGCTCACTGTGGAGTGTTAGGCAATGACGTTGCCGCAAATCATCGTCGATCTGTTGACACTGCTATTCAACCTTGCAGTTCCATCTGCCATCTGCACTATGGTGCTGGCGGGAATCGCATTGCGGCAGGAAGGCGGCGTGAACTTTCAGACAGGGGGAAAGTTTCAGAGATGGGTGCTGTGGTCGGTGATTCTGTTGACGCTGCCGCAACTCCTGTCGTGGTTTGCGGCGCAGGGTATCACGATGCCGGCGCAAGGCGGAGGCATCGGCAGTGCGTGGGTAGCGAGCTTGCAAACGAGCTTCAGCGGTTTTGTTTCGAACGTCGTGGTTGCCAAACTGATTCCTCTGCTAGCAGCGTTCTGCGTGTTGAAAGCAGCGCTAGATGCGGCCGAAGGGCAGAGTCCGCTGGCATCGATCATCGCAGGGCTTTTTCTCTTGTCTGTATCGGGGACTGTCCAGCTGATGCAGAGCTGGAATAGCGGCTCGGAGTTTGCCACCACGGACATGCTTACATCGGCGTGGAACTTCCTTGCCGGGACCATTCTGCCGGAAGCGGCAGGTTTGGCCATCGTGGGAGCAATTTTCAACTATGCCCGCCACCGGCCGTTCATGCCGCTGGTGGGATCGGGTCTTGCTTTCTTGAGCGTTTCGGCCATCTGGCAGCTTGTGCAGGCCATGGCCGGCTGATGAGGATTGGAGGTGATTCTGTGAATCTGTCAAACGGGTTGCTCAACCTGACGAATTGGCTGGGCAACGTCATCATGCCGACCATGGCCGGTTTATTTGCCGCCGCAGCGGTCTATCGCTTCAGCAAAGGTCACCCGTACTCACACCTGGGGTACGCGGCGCTGGCTTCTCTGATGTGCTCTGGGCTTTTGCGCGCCATGGAGTCGTTCAGCAACCAGGCAGCATGGAACAACCCAGACCGCTACTGGATCTCTGTGCTGACGCTGGTGAACTGGGTGGGCAATGTTTTGTTGCCCCTCTACGGCGCAGGCCAGGTCGTGCTCGCGGTTGCGCATTTCGCGGGTTTACTCGAACGCATGACGATCGGCGAAGCGTGGGTCCGCAACCTCATCTCGGCGATGTGCTGCTTTAGCTTGTCGGGGCTGTTGCGCTTGGGAGAGTTCTGGGTCCAACACGGAACAGGCGGAGTTCGGTAGGAACGGAGATTAAGAATGCCATTACAAGTGACACCGGTGAATCGCAATTTGCAGACTCGAGTCACATTCATGCTTCTGGAATTCGAGGACCTGTTCATCGTGCTAGGTGCCGCAGCCATCATGAACGTTGTCGGTCATTTTGTGGGCGGTGAGATCGCTGGAATGCCCACGAATCTCGTCCTTCAGTATGGCGTACCGCTTCTGATGGTCCCTGTGCTGATGGCCTTCAAATATGGCAAGCCGCGGGGTTACGTTCGCGATCTTGCCTTCTGGTACCTGAAACCGCATGCCTATTGCGCCGTGGCACGCGACCGTGAAATCCGTTCCGCGTATGTGAGGGAGGAATAGCAGTGCCGATGACTCTGGAACAACACGAGCGAAAACTCCACGATCCGGCATTGTGCGAGCAACTTCCGGTGCGCGACTACCTAGACAATATTGTCGTTCGCACGAATGGCGCTTTTGTTGCGGGTTACGAGTTGGGGGGATTGCCTTCGTATTTCGCGAGCGACGAAGGCCGAGACCGCGGCAAGTTGATGCTGGAGGCGCTGCTGCGCTCTCTCCCGGAACAGAGTATGAGAGTGCAGTTCCGCTACGAAGTAGTGGAGGACCTGGGAGACCTGCTTGAGCACTATGCCGAAGCGCAGCAATCGGAACGGGCCGAGGTAATTGCACTCGATGAGCTGCGCGTCGAACGATGGCGAACGAGAGAGGCGAGCGGCCACTACATGCGCCCTCTCCTACATGTGTACTTCATCTGGGATCCGATCATCCATCGCCGTATTGCCGGCAAGCCGCTTAGGCCGACGGGCAGTTCCTTCAGCTTTTCGGCCCGGAAGTGCATCGAGCGGAGTGCTCGGGAGCATCACGAATTGCTGGCAGAGTTTGAAAGTTTGCTGCGTGGCCTCGAAACGACACTCGAAGCAGCGGAACTCGGTGCACGCCGGCTGACCGACGGTGAGTTGTTCCTTGAGGCGAAACGAGCGCTCAATCCATTGTCTCCGGATCATCGGCCGTACAGGCGGGGAGAGGAGCAACTGGAATACAGGAGCGCCCGCGACCAGATCGTCGACACAAGCATTGCAGATGAGACGGACTCCTATCTGAATGTCGGCGGAATCCTCTATTCGTTTGTAAGTCTGAAAGAACTTCCGGATGCCACATTCCCCGGAATCCTGAGAGAGTTGGTCGGTCTCGATTTCCCGCTCATCGTTAACGCGCAAGTCTCCATTCCCGATCAAGCGAAAGTGCTCAAGGGCTACAAGAACCGCCTGCGCAAGATGCAGGCAGTGCAACGGGACTCGATCGGAGGAATCCGGACCAACGTGGAAGCCCAGGTGGCCGAAGGCCAGCTGGTCAGAGTGCAACAGGACATTATTTCGAGTTCGGTCAAGACCGCCAAGCTGAGCCTGGTCATCGGAACGCGTACTTCCTGCCCAGCAGTTACGACTGCGCAGCTGGAGCAATCCGAGCGGACCATCGACAACCGACGCCAACAGTTGCTCTACGCAATCTCCCGCATGAACGGCGCCAAGGCCGTTGCCGAGTCGCTGGCAAGAAAGCGCTTGTTCTTCAGTTCACTTCCGGCCATGGCCGAGCCCGACAAGCGAGATCAGGACTTGCTCACCTCGAACGCGGCGGATCTGGTGCCGGTCGAGACGCCATGGCGCGGCACCCCACGGTCCCCACTATTCCTGCTTGAAACTCCCTACCGTCAACTCATTCCCTTCTCGCCTTTCGATCCTGGCTTGAGCGACGCGAACATGCTGGTTATGGCCAAGACGGGCGGAGGAAAGACCGTAATGGTGCAGCAGTTTCTTCTGATGGCCGCCCGCAGCAACCCGCTGATTTCGATCCTTGAACGTGGAGATTCGTATCGCCCACTGGTTGAGCTGATGGGAGGACGGATGATCACCATGTCGCTCGATAGCGAACAAACAATTAATCCATGGGACTTGCCTGAAGGAGAGAGAGAACCAAGCAAGGATCAAGTCGCGTTTCTGAAGAACCTGACGCGCCATATGCTCGGCGAGGGGGGAGCCGAAGACACCCAACTACTTGACAACCTCATCACCGAGGCTGTGCTTCGAACTTACAAGAGGGCTGCAATCCGGCCGTCGACTCCAATCCCAACCTTCTCCGACCTTCGCGATGAACTCTCACAGTGGCGGGATGAGGAAAAGAATCAACGCGTGATGGACGAGGCTCATCTGGCGGCGATCAAGCTGCGAAGCTGGACCGGCGAGAAGGGGGTGTATTCGAACCTGTTCGACCGCCCTACAACGATCTCACTCGAAAATCCGTGGTTGTTCTTCAACGTGGAGCAATTGAGCGATGACCAACGGCTGGAAACGGCAATGAGCCTCCTTATTGCTCACGCCACCGCGCAAAGGGCGGCAGGCAAGGCGGGTAGACGGAGTATCACGGTTCTAGATGAGTGCTGGTTCCTGCTTGATTCCCCGGTGCTGGCACCCGAAGTGGTCCAACTGTTTCGCACGGCGCGCAAGCGTAACGCCAGCGTCTGGGGAATGAGCCAAACTGCGGAAGACTTTGTGGGGACCGAATCGAGGCCCAGACTGCACGGAGCGGGCATCGTTAAGAACTCGACTACCAAGATCATCGGCCAGCAGCCGGGCGACATGACCGCACTGCGGGAGCACCTGCACCTGAACGAAACCGCTCTGAACCAGATCAAACATTTCAGCGCGCCCATCAAGGGCAAGAGTTCCGATGCACTCATCGTGATCGGCGAGAAAGCCGACACCACGCACACGATCCGCATGTCACCGACTACGGTCGACTACTGGATCATGACGACCTACGCACGGGAACGGGTGTATCGCTCCTGGTGGTTGGAGCAGCGGAAAGCCGCACCTTTGATGGAAGCCTATCGCGACTTGGCCGAAAGGTTCCCGACAGGACTGGCCGATGTCGATCCACTTCCGGAAGAAATCTCAGGAGAGGTCGCACGAGGTACACGCATATGAAAACGAAAACTTTGGAGTTCCTTCGCAACTTTCAACCCAGATTGAGCCGCAGGCGGCGATGGCTGTTCGTGGCTGTGATCACTATGTCCCTGATTCCCGCGAACACGCGCGCTCAAGGAATCGGAGACCTTGTGTTGCTGCTTCATACCATCACCATCACTCTCCAAGGACCGATCGGCGACGTGTTGACGGAAATGCGGAAGGTGAGTACCGAGGTGAACAACTTTCGCCAGCAGATCATCTGGCCGCTGGCTCTGATCAATCAGGCGAGATCATTCGTCAGCGCGACCCGGGCGCGCTACACCGGCCTGATGTCCCAGATTGAAGGCATCAAGAACAACAGCGCGACACTTGCTCTCCCCATGCAGTTGGAGTTGGTGTTCAGAAGCGCCCAATCGGGTTCCATTGGCCAGATTCCCTCAATGTATACGCAGATCTATCAGCCGGTTGCGCTGTCTGGTATTGCCCAGCCGGTGCAGCGCAACCTTATGGACATTGACGATGCGATGTCGATGGATTCGCTGAAGACGGCCATGGTTTCCGACCAAACCGCCCAGAGCATGTTGAGCTTGGCCGATTCTCTTGAACAGCAAGCGATGGCCGCGGCACCTGGGTCGGCTTCTATGGTAACCGCCCAGGCCCGCGTCGCCGATCTTGAAACTCAAGCACAACTGGCGAAGATGCTGGCCGCCCAACTACGCCAGGAAGCGACGAAGCTGGCGCACCAGAATGCTCTGCTCAAGCAGAGATCGGTGGCGACGCAAAATCTGCAGAATCAGATCCAGCAAGTTCTAACTCATCCCTAAGGAGTTCGCAAAAATGAAAACGACCACACTCTCTCGTCTTTGGAAGGTTCTCCGCAACGCACTGGCCGTGGCATGCGGCCTCGTTATGGTAATTGTGCTGTTGCCCAGCAAGGCGCGAAGTCAACTCGGGCTTGATCCTTGCTGCGCCATGATGCAGATCGGGCTCAACACCATCTCCGGCCTGCTCAGAAACTCTGTAGCTACGCCGTTGGGTTCCATCCAACAAAGTCAACAGCAATCCGCGAATTTCGAGCAGCAGGTGGTGTTTCCGATGGCCGCGATTACCCAAGCCAGAAACATGGCTGTCCAATTCGAGGGCCAATTTGTCCAGATGCGCCAGCTCTTCCAGTTGCCGGTTGCAAGTGCCACTCTTCCGATGCCGCAAATGCTTGAACAGAGTCTGCTCTCAGGTAATCCAGGCGCAATGCCACAGATCACGAGCAACTACTACTCCCTGTACGGCACGGTAATGACGCCGGCGAATGCACCACAACCGGTACGGAACCTGGTCGATATGACTGATGCGGAAGCGCAAGCCGCGATGAAGAAAGCGGTCGAAATCGATGCTCTGGCCAACCTTGAGCTTCAGGCGGCGGAACAGATCAACCAGCAATTGCAGACTGCCGCGCCCGGCAGTTCGACGATTTTGGAAGCTGAGACGGCGGCATGGCTTGTGCGAGCGAACGCATACACGCAATCTGCCATGGCCGAGTTGGTACGAGTGCGCTCTATCGAGTTGGCCAACTCGAGCGGCCAGCTGAAGTTCAGCGCGTCTCACGCGGCGACGCTGCAGACGACCGGTAGCCAAGTCATACAACAGGGAGTGCAATAGCCGTGTTTTATTTCCAGCAACTGTTGAACTCCGCGCTCGCCGGGATTGACGGCACTGCCATCATCTCGACGGTCACGAACTTCGCGTTCGCGATCCTGTTGATTGGGTTTCTGCTCGGCCTTTATCAGGCGGCCTTTCGCGGGGGCGATTTGCAGGCGCTGGCGGGAACGGCGGTCAAGTATCTGGTGGTTGCCATGATCGTGTCCAACTGGGCGACGGTGTTTCGTGGCGTCAACGGCTCCTTCAACACGGTGGCGAATTTCATCGGCAGCAGTTCAGGAGCGGGCGACATGTTCCAGAGCTGGATGGGACAACTCCAGCAACAGTTCGCGAACAACCCTTCATTGACCCTCACGGACATCATTACGGGCGATGCAGCCGCCACGATCACGGTGGTTCTGCTCGTGGTTGCTTATCTTCTTTATGCCTTGGCGATGATCGTTTTTTGCTTTTTCTACACCTTGTTTGGCGCCGTGCTCTACGTGGTTGGGCCTCTGGTGCTCGCGCTCATTCCCATTTCTGGGGTCGGCCAGTTAGGGAAGGTGTATGCCGTCAATGTGATGATCTGGAATGCCTGGGGAATTCTCTACGCTGTCTTTGGTGCACTCATCACCGCGATTCAGGTCAATCAAGTCAACAACATCCTCGGCAATGGTTTTCTCGGCTTTCTAAAAGGGACGGGGGACTCGGTTATGCTTGGGCTGGTCAGCATCTTCTACGCGCTGGCCATCGCACTAATTCCATTCATTGCTAAAAGGATCATCTCTGGCGATGTCGGGTCAACCGCCTTTGCGCTAGTGAGAGCAGGCGGGGTTGCGGCCGGCGCCGCTTTGGCTGGAGTCAGTGGCTTTGCCGCGGGTGCCAGTCCGGCTTTCGCGGGCGCCACAACGTCGGGTGGTGTGAGCACTTCGACTGTGTTGGCATCGTCCTCGGCACCCCCTACTCCCTCGATGCCCGATTTCATTCGCTCGGGAGTTGCGAACGCCATGAACAGCAACAGCAGTCCCGTCATGCCGACGGCCACAGGCCACAACGAGAGCTCTGGCAACCGAGATGTTGCCGCTGCCGTATCGGGCAGCCCAAGCCGGCATGAGTCCAGTTATCGACCCCATTCGGTTACCCAAGTCGTCAGTTTTAACGTGGGAAGAGCGCTCGGAAGAGCCGCGGGAAGGAACAATGCCGAGAACAACTAGCTCTAGAAGAGGAGGTTTCTATGTGGAGGCAGCCGCCAATCTGGGAACCGCAAGGGACGAAGTTCCGGCCGTACAGCATCACGACCCTTATCTTTTTCTACATCGGAAAGTTTTTCGGCCGTTTGTTCGGCCGGCGTCATTGATGGTCGTTGAGCACCAAGAAGGTACGCGAACATGTGGTTGAAGAAGAAAAACCCGTTGAAAGAAACCGATGCACCGGAGAAGGTTCGATACAGCCGCTATTACGAGCATGATGGGGCCCTGCGTGCTTACGCCAACCGGGCGATGGTGCTGGCATTTTTGTGCATTCCAGTCACGATGTTGGCGCTGGCTTTCGCCGTCTATGTTCGCCTGCAGCCTCCCACAGTGATTCGCGTGGATGGGAACGGGTTGGCATCGGTTCTTGATGCGACAAAGCCTGCTATTTCGGTGACGCAAGGCCTGGGATCGGAGCCAAGCGAATTTGAGAAACGGGCATTTGTGCGGTTGTTTCTCGAACGCTATTTGAACTTCTCGCCGACGAATGTGAGTCGCAACTGGGCCGACAGTTTGAACATGATGACTGCCAACTTGCGCCGCACAGCCTACGCGGGCATGCAGAAAGATGACTTCATTGGAAAGATCGAAGACGATCAGACGACCTCGGAGTTTCAGATACGTTCGCTCGAAGCCTCCAAGGACGATCCGCTCACCTACACGGCATTCGGGGTCAAAGAAGTTCACCACATTCACGAACACAACGAAACCATCGACAAGGTGGTCAGCGAGTTCCAGGTCAGGCTGCTGATTGAGAGGCGGTCGGAGGAAAACCCCAGCGGATTGCTGATTGGCGAGTACTGGGAACGAGCAATCGAAGGGGAGAAACGCGACTGGGTGCTACAGCAGGCAGATTTGGGTCTCAGGTAGATCTGAGAAGGAGCTTTGCATATGGAAGGCAAAGGGAGTACAGAAGCAACGGAACGGACGGCGGCGGCGAAAGCCGATAGCGCCGCCACGTCCAGAAGGCGCCGGCGTGGCAATGACACAGAGCTTCGCTATTTTCTGGTAAAGCCCGGATCATCCCCGGCGAAGCCGGAACTCGGCCAGGAAATGGCGAGTGAGGGAGAGGCACTGATCGAGGCATTCAGGAGTGGCCAGCCGTTCTACACAGTGACGGCATGGAAAGCAGTTCCGGAGGTGAATGGCGGCAATCCTGTGATCGTGAAACAGGCCGTCGCCCAGAAGACGATTTAGAGCTAATTCGATGACATCAGCACAAACGCTTCTCAGGTGACCAAGAGGTTGATTTTGGTCCTTTGAGCGACCCTGCGGCTTTATGCGGGGAAATGTGCTGACCGGAGCTTCTCAAACTCGAAGCCTGGCCGAGCGAACCCGAATGGGGGCCAGGCGAGAGTGTTGAAGCTTGCGGTCACGCAAACTCCTTAACTCGATCCTGGTCTACCAGGAAAAACAAAGTTAAGGAGAATAAACAATGACGAAGAATACGACGACAAATAATTACCGAATCCCGGCCGACCAACTCCAGAACCTTGAGATCGACCGCAACGGGCGAATCGCGCCGCGGTTGCATGATCTTGAGCCACTCAAGAACACGCTGCTCAGCGTGCTCTATCCCGGAATCAAGGTGGCTAGCGTGAACGTGCCAGCCGAGCCTCTCGACGATTACGAAGAAGCACAGGTCGAGAACGCTCTGGCCCGGCTCGTCTGGAACGGGGTTCACTACAAACTAGTGGGCGCGAGCGGCTCCGCAAAGAAAGGCAAGTTCTACTTTGTGGACCGCGAGCACAGCCAGGCGATTGCCGAGCGGTTCCAGCACTGGCCGCAGGCGGCGATTGTCTACTTCGGGATCCTCGTCTCGCCCTGCAAGGTGATGATGGAGGAGCCCGAAGTGCGTGTCCTGGTTGTGCCCGACAGAAAGCTGGGAACCAATGACTGCCGGGGCTGGATCAGGCGAGCGGTGTTCCAGCGTCTCCAACGAAAGCATGATGGCGAAATCCTCTCGGCCCAGGTGGAACAGCTTCGCCGCGAGCGCTATGGAACGGCGAGCGACGAGAACCGGGACCAGGAGTCAGTTCTTTTGCAGGACGCGAAGCGGGAAGTTGCCGGGAAACGTCTGGCAGAAGGACGCTTTTACCAATTCCGGATGGCCTTCGCTGATACGCAGGCGAAAGGCGCATTCAAAATCATGGAGGATGACCTTGCTGACGCGCTGGAAGCGGATTTTATTCTGCCGGAGAGCGCGGTCAAACCAGGGCTGAAGATACCGGCGGTAATGTACTCGATCTTCGGGCCGGGCAGAAGATTTCGCGGGAATGTAGCGGTAGGCATTCGCGAAGTCTCCCGCCAACTCGAGTTTGAGTCCAGTTACACGCTGATTGAACATGCTCCGGAAGACTCAATTCAGCTCGAAATCTTGCCACAGGCGATGAAGCAGGTGGCCAAGCTGAGTGAGGCCGTAGGCGAGGGCCGCTACGAGGATCTTCTCGAAGTCCTCGGGCACCATCCGGATAGGTCTTTGCCGGAGGGAGTTGAGCAGAACACCAGCGAAGAATTCCGGGTCGTTGAGGGCCTGCTCTTGGCCGATGCCAGCGGCGAAATCGTTCGTCATCCTTACGTCAACAATCAACTCAACAAACTGTTGGCACGCTGGGCATTTAAGGCAGCGACTAGCGGAGGTTTTCGTCTTCCGGCATTTGCCCTGATGGATGACGGATATCTCTTTCTGAAGGATGGTCAAGTGTTTTCGGGGTCCGACTGGATTCCCGAGCACAAAGCCATCGTTCCGTTGGCCTCAAGACACGGCCTCTGCGTCCGTTATCCGATACGCATGGTTGACGATCTCCTCCCGTTCGGAAATCTCTCCGACGACGAGATCGCAGCCCAACTCAACAACGATCTTTGCCGGAGTAACTGCATGCTCCCCGACTCGGAGATTCGCGAGTTGGTTCGGGGTCAGATTCGACTGGAGGGCACGTATGTACTCCATTCGGAGACGGCGAAGAAAAATGGCGGCGATTTTGATTTTGACTGGATCTGCGTGGTCGAAGAGGATCGGTTCCCGCGGTTTGTGAAAGACCGGTTTTCCAGAGGCTTTGGCCAGCAACAGGGGAAAAACAAGGCCAACAAGGCGAAAGACCCCTGGTTCAATCTGGAGCACGTGGCTATGAAGGCCAGAGGGAATCACATCGGCTCGATCACCGACTTGATAACCTCTTGCCGCGCAGGGGGCCGGGAAGAACTGGCTGCACAATTGGCCAAGGAACTCCAGAACGCGCTCGACAGCCTCAAGTGGCAGGTCCAGCCCGATCTCAAGCTGGTCGCCGAAATACGCCGGCAGGTACGTCAGGCGCCCTGGCTTCGCTACAAAAACGAACGCCGGTGCTCTGATTTACCACTCCATCTGGAGGTGGAGAAGACCGACCGCGTCGGCCACCTCTACAACCATGTTCGCAAGCAGATCGAAGACGTGCTGATCAACAAGGCTCCGATTGAGGCATTCAAGGCACTCGTGGTGGGCGAACAGGTCACCCGCGAGATGCTCGAAGATTGCCGTTTCGTCAATCGGGTGTATGCCGCGATGGTCGGCAAGATCGCAGAAAGACGAGAACAACTCAAAGAACAATTGGGGAAGGCCAAGGCTGAATGGGACACGGTGCGGCAGAGTGCCGACAAAGAGCTGCGTCGGCAGATGCTGTTTACCATGAATCAGGCATACGGCGCATGCCGCGGTGACGAAGAACGGGGCAGGTACGAAATGAAAGCAGTTCTCGCTTTCATCCGCATCTGGGCACAAAACAAGGCGGAGAACCGCATGGGCTGGCTGCAGGCGCTAAACCGGATTGTATGCACCGGCCAGCGCTCCAGCGGCTCGATTCTTTTTCTTGCTTTTCCGCAAGAGCTGATCACGAAGCTTGCGGAACGCACGGGCGGCAAGCCCGTCCGGGTGCACGTCCCGAGGCTCTACGACGGACTCGTTCGTACCGACTCGTCCGGCCGAACTTTCCTGGTTGACCCACTTAAAGGAGGAGGTCAGAAGCACACGTTCCTGTTCAAGTACCTGGACGGGAAGATTCTCCTCGATGACGACAAAACCGAGCAGTTCCAGGCAGAAACATCAACCGAATCTCGCGCTGAATCAGAGACAGTGGAGGCTGCAATCCCCGCCGCCGTTGCCGATGAAGCCGTGGAATTCAATCCTGGCACTTTCAGCGAAGATGATGCGAATGATGTGTCTTGGGTCATGTAAGGCACGAACCGCTTTGAGCGGAATCCTTCCGGATTCCGCTCAAGGCCTTAAGAAGGGACTATGAAAAGAACGGTTTCGCTCCTCCTTATATATAGCCTTTGTGAGATTGCCGCCTTCTCCCAGCAGACGGGCACTGCCAACCCGAATGCCGTGGTCCACGTCGCTACTGCCTTGAACCACCTGACGGTTCTGGAATTCCACGAGCCCGTCACGATGGCGGCTGCCGGCAGTTCGGATTTCCAGATTGAGCGAGAGGCGAACAAGGTCTTCGTCAAGCCCGTGAAATCCGGAGCGGCGACGGATCTGTTCGTTTGGACAACCTCCCAGCGCTTTGCTTACGAGCTTGAGATCACGCAAGAGGTGAAGGAGATGAATTTTGCCATCGATAGCGCCCAACCGGCTCCGGCCCCGATTCCAAAGCCGGTCGTGGAGACCGATACGGATCAGTTTGCCGACGTTGTGCTCACCCGCGCGCTTATGGGGGCTGAGGAGATCAGACAGAGAAGTGCACGCAAAGCGAAAAGTCTGGTTAGCGTGCGCGTGGAACGGGTGTTTCGCACCAGGAGCACTGTCTATATCCACTACACGATCGAGAACAACAGCGGTCTTTTCTACCGTGTGAATACACCACAAGCGTACCAACTGCAGGCAGACGACTCGCCTCTTCCGCTCGCAAACCTCGCGCATACGCAGCTCGACCGCGCCATGCTGGAAGCGATGGGTGATATCCAGGAAGTGGCTCTCCCCGTCGCTCACGCCGAGGCTGACACCGACGATCTTCATCCCGGCGAGACTACACAGGGGGTGGTTTCGATTCGGAAAGATCTGAAATTCCCGGCAGTGGTGCAGCTTGTGTTTCGCGATGGGGTAAAAGCGACGGTCGTGCTCTGAAATGAAAGGGGATACACAACTCGGCGAGATGCATGACCGGCTCATGGACTTCCATCGTCAGAACCCGAGGGAGGGCCTTGGCGATGCACTGCTGATGTGGATGGCGGATCCCCTGAAGCCCCGAGACGAGCATGGTCGTTTCCGCGTGAATCCGATCCTATTGCTTCTGGCCATCGTGCTTGTGCTCGTCTTCGGGGCTTTCCTATTCTTCAGCGTGGTTTGGTCATGACCGTAGAAAACGAGTATAAGCTCGGCCGCCGTGCCTTCCATCGGAACCAGGAAGAGAGCATTGCGGTCGCCCTGGCCATCGTTGCGATCATCTTGCTCGCCGGCAGTTCCTACATCCTGGTAAATCGCTTTCACGTACGCTCGCTGCAACTCGTGGAAGGTTGCCTCTATGCGTTCTTCGCATTGGTTGCTGGCATCGCCCTTGCCTGGTATCTGCTTACCCTACGCCGCCGGCGGGAGTTGAATTGGCCCCATCCCCCTTTATTCATGAACCAGTCGAAGGACCGTGCGGCCGTCAAAGCAGCATTCGCGCAGAACGCGATCATCCTTGGTTATGACGTGCACGGCGAGCCCTGGTTCTGGCCGGATACGACGCGGGTGATGCAATCGGTGGTTTTCGGTGCAACTGGCTCCGGCAAAACCACGCTTCTGAAAAACATCATCACCCAGGACTTGTTCCGAGTGCTCGGACCTCCCGAAGAACAACACCGGATTCCCATGTTGATCTTTGATGGCAAGGGTGATCAGGAGTTCCTCTCCGATCTTCTGCCGGCCGTCGAAGCCGCCGGCCGGATGCACCAATTGAGAGTGCTGAGCCCCTCGCGGCCCGACATCTCCGTGCGCTACAACCCGTTCTTTAGTGACGCGGGACTGTACGAAGAACATTCAGGTCTCGTGTTCGAATCGTTCGATCAGGAACAAGATTTCTTCCATGGCCATCAAGGTACTTATCTCACCGACATCTCGCGCGTTCTGACCTACACCGGTAAGCGTTACAACTTCCACGACGTGATGGTGATGGCACTCGACCCGGTGGTCCAGCGCGAACAGATTGCGATTGCCCGCGCCAGACTTCAAACGCTTGAAGGCGTCAGCCATCAGCGCCGTCTGAACTTCGAAATGTCAGCCAAGATGTTGCTGCAGTCGCTGCAAGACCGCGAACGAATCACCAAGATCCAGGGCCTGTTAAACCAGTTGATGACTTTTCTCCAGGACGAACTCTCCATCGTCACCGGCGCCTACGACGAGATGCTATCGCTCGACGAAGTCATTGATCAGGAACTGATTCTGTTCGTTTCGCTAAATACCAACAAGAACTCAAAAGCGGTCACGGCCCTTGGTCGGATGCTGCTGCAAAACATGCAATTGATGATTGGCAAGCGTTACGAAAACGAGCAGGAGCGCCGCCGCGAGAACCGGCCGATGGTCAGCGTCATCCTCGACGAGTTTTCGCCATTTGCTTATTCGAACTTTGCCCAGATCTTGCAGACGGCGCGTGGCACCAACACCGCGTTCCTGTTCTCGCTGCAGGCGCTTCCGCAGCTTCTGACCGTGGGCCGCGGTTTCAGAGATGACGTGTCCTCGGCGCCGAATACAACCATGTTGCTGCGCACCAAAGACGAGGAGACGGCGCAGTATTTCCTGAAGGCATCAGCGCGCGTTCCGCAGAAGCGGCGCACCTTGACCGTGCAGCGCACTGGGGTGTTTGAGGACAAGTACGAACCTGTCGGATTTGGCAGCGAAACCGACATCAAGGACACTCGGGCGCAGGATGAGCACATCAAGAACCTGCCCGTCGGCCAGATGGAAATTCTGATGACCGACAACCGGCTCGGTACCCTCCACTCGCATCTGCACGTCAGGGTACCGCGCCGATACCGGTTCCCGGGACTTGACCCAAGAATTTATCCGAGGCTCCACGCCGCGTCTCACGTTGAAGGCGCGAACCTGCGCTTCAAAGACCCCGAAGTCGTTCGCCGCACTGGCCGCTTGGCCACACGCACTGGCCGCCTGACATGGATGTGAACCGTACATCTCGGATTGCCGTTGGTGTCCTCTTCTTGACGATGCTGCCGCTGGTTTGCTTCGCGCAGGAACGCCATCCCGCCAGCGATTCTGCCGGCCAATCCCCGTCTTCGAGGACGAAGGATGGCTTTGTCGATTTCGCGCTGAAGAGCATCAATGCCTCCGACAAGGACTACGGGCAGTGTCTTGACGAGAGCCGCAAAATACTTGTGGATGAGACCGTGCAGGAACGCCATCCCGCCAGCGATTCTGCCGGCCAATCCCCGTCTTCGAGGACGAAGGATGGCTTTGTCGATTTCGCGCTGAAGGGCATCAATGCCTCCGACAAGGACTACGGGCAGTGTCTTGACGAGAGCCGCAAAATACTTGTGGATGAGACCGTGAGGAACGGCTACTTCTGGTCGAACGTGATTGCACTAGGGTTGCTGGGGTGCCTGTTCATCATCATTGTGTACCAGCATAGAGCACAAGCCGTTCGGGAGTGGACTGCGGCCGAGGTGCTCACACAGTACGAGAACAGCCTATCGCGGGCAACTGCCCAGGCGGAGGAGGCCACAAGCAGAAATCGCGGATTGATGGAGGCGTTAACCAAGCTCAGAGAATCTGCGCTCCGTTCCCAGGCCTCTTCCGCTGAGACGCAGGAGTTTCCCGCAGCCGAGACCGTCGGTAGCCGAGCATCCGGCATACCGGCCAGCCAGGTAACGTCAATCAAAAACAGCGATGCCAAATCCGCGTCTGTCCGTTCCACGAGGGCAGCGACCGCAACTTCACCTGCCAACCAGATCGGACTATTCAAGCCGGACGTTGATCTGATCATGAAGGTCAATTCGCTGGAGCAACAACTGGGCAGGTCCCAGGATGAAGCAAAACTATTGCGCCGCCAACTGAACGAGTCAGATCGGCGGCTCCAGGAAGAGCAACAGAGGAACCGCAGTCTGAAAGGTGTGTAGCTTGCATCGAGAATCAGGAAGGAGTTCCCAAAAGAGATGTTGGAAGACGAAAAGGAGAACCGGTCGAAGAGAAAATCCGGCACGCTCGACAGGTTCGAGCCGGGCTGCGAATTGGGTGCGATCGAGGACCGCGGCGAGCGCGAGCAGCGGCTGGATTCGTTGCCTACTGAACAAAAGGAGTTCGCAGAGGAAAGCACGTGCTTTGCCGATCTCTGCCAGTACTTCGCCCAGCAGAAGATGGATATCCCGCCCTCTATCGTCGAGAGGGTGGGAAGTGTTTCCAAGCTTCCAGAGTCGGACCGTATTCACGCCATGAAAGACATCAATCGCGAACTGATGGAGTACCTCAATGATGTTGGTCAAGATCCTGGAATTCGGCAGTAACTGGTGGGCGCGGGTCGGCCGTAATCCCCATGACCGCTACCGCTATACCAGGCACGCAGCCTACTTCAATTCCACCGGCATACGGTGCGGGAACAAAATGAAACGCTACTGGGTCGTTCCTGGCTTGATCCGCTTCAACGGAGTGGGAGACTTCGACCCGCATTTCCCAAACCGCGCCGTTGGGGAGATCTTCGAATGCAGCGATCTTGTCTTTGCCCGCGGCGGGAATCGGGTACTGTTTCGACGGCGAGTCGCCAAATCGTGTCGGTCCGATTACTTCCTCTTGGTTGTATCAAGCGGCAGGTTCGGCGCGCTTCGCTTCGAAGGCTCTGACAGATCGGGATCTCCAACTCCTATCGCTGTGAGCCACATCGGCGAAGAACAGGAAGCCATGTTGCTGATGAAAGCAGGCGACCGGGTGCGAACCGGTCTCGGCATTTGGCAACTCATGGTTGCGCCAAATCTGCGGCACGGTGCATCACTGCACTTGCTCGAAGACGAAACGCTCGACTGAAGGTTACCGATTATGCGCTATGCCAAAGGCGGCCTGGTCATCAATCCGGAGCGTGATATTCCCCTGTTACGCCAGGTCCGCAATTCGCGGTTCGTCAGCCATAACCAGTTGTTTGAGTTGATGAAGTTTGGCGGTTCGGATCGCTCACGGGACAGTTTCAACTGGCGCGTCCGGCGCCTCGTGAAGTCGGGTCACATCAGCATCTGTGGCG